>ERZ832522.1009-NODE-1009-length-39666-cov-5.497135_pt1 | contig 39666 bp, 58 predicted proteins | sample MGYA00519951_ERZ832522 | MGnify/ENA primary metagenome ERZ832522 (study PRJEB31850, sample SAMEA3708728) | human gut metagenome | biome: human gut; feature: human-associated habitat; material: faeces | place: China | collected 2014 ... | reverse complement strand
ATATATATATATAATCTTTTCTTCTTAGGGGGGTGTGGGGGGACGTTCTTCTTTTCTCTGCGGCTGCTGTGTGCGTCGGTGATCGTGCTGTGGCTTGCTTGCATCCACCCGTCATCACTCTTTAGACACACACGGCAACGTTGTTAAAAGGGAAGCTCCCCGTCATCCTGAATTTCTTCAAAGCCTCCGCTGCTGTTCATGGACGGGGCGGCGGCGGTGCGGGCGTCGATGTGCTGAGCGCCGACAGATGCCCACTCCGCGATAAAGTCGATATAAGTCTTGCCCTCGTAGTCACGGGCTTCTACGCGGCCCACAGCAATGATGAGATCGCCTTTTGAGGCACTGGAGACCACCCGGCCCATGGAGCCGAAGCCCTTGACGGTCATCCAGACGGTGGTCCCGTCGGCCTTGCTGTAGGCCGGGACGGAGACGGAACCGATAACGGTTCCATTTTTGGAGGTGAAGATCTGGGCGTCCTTGGCGCAGCGCCCGCAGATCAGGCCGGTTTTCTGCTGTACGCCCTCCCGGTTGTAGTCCGGCAGCCCATTGATGAACATTTACGCTTCCTCCTTCGGCTCCAGAGCTTCCAGCAGAGCATCAAAGTCCTTTGCCTTGACCTTGCTGGCACTGTCATAGCCATGGGCCTTCAGGTGGGCCTTGGCCTCGGACTTGGTGAGACCGTGACGGGAACAAGCAGAATAAAAGAATTTGACCTGCGCGGCGGAAATGGGGGCCTCCGGGTCTTTCCCGGCATAGTAGGCAGAGCCGTCCTCCATATCGCTTTCAATATCTTGAGTGAAGCTGTCCGACATACAGCCCAGGGACAAGGCCGCAGAGACAAGCGCCCGCTTCTGAGCCATTTTGACGGCGCTGTTGGCCCCATCATAGGGGGACTGGGAGCCGGTGCGCCCCTCCCGGGTATTTCCGGAGCCGTAAGCCGAGGTGATGACGTATTCCGTGCCGTTGACGATCTTCACCAGGTCGCAGCGGACGAGGAAATAGAAGAAGCCGTGTTCCGTATCCTCAATGCGGCTCTCGATGGTGTAGCGCTGGCAGAGACCGTATGCCACGGCCACCTTTTCCGCACCGGACTTAAAGAGGGTGGGGGTCTTGCTCATGGCCTCGCCATTCTTCTTTCGGATCATGCCGAAGTCCACGCCCCGGCGGAGGGTGGCGGGAGCGCCGCCGCAGACGGCAATGGAATAGTTCCCGGTGCGGGAGATGGGGGCAACCGCCAGCGGGGCGGCATCGTAGTTGTAAAGGGTCAGTTCGTTCATGTGCGTTTCTTCCTTTCTGTGGCTTTATGGAGGGTGCGGCAGGCGTTTACCAAATTTGAATTTGGTTCTACATGGCGAAGCTCATAAGTGCCATCCTTAGAGAGTTTCAAGGCATAAAGCGATTGAATTTTCCCATAACCGCAGCGCGGGTCCCATGAGAAAATCATCTTGTAGGCGGTGAGTTGGGCGGAGAGGGCGGCGTCATGGAGCTGGCCGGTCTTAATGTCCAGAATTGCGTGGGCATTATGGATGATGCCAAAGCGGTCCATGGTTCCGGCCATTTTCATATTCCGGTCCGCTATGGGACATTCAATTAGCTTCCATTCCGGTTTCCAGTCTTTGAGAAACCGGCGATAGGCTTTCAGGTATCCGGCGATCTCCGGTGTTTCCTCCGGCTCCTCGCCGTAGTCGATGAGGGCGCAGGCTTCGTGGACGGCGGTTCCACGGCGGGCGGCAGCCTCCGCCAGCCATGGCCGGTCGGACTTGTAGTCATAGGCGCAGAAGCGGGTGACTTCGGTCACGCTGGGAAGCTGGATGCCGTCAAGGGTGTAGGTGTGGGTGGCCTCGTCAAATGTCAGCATTGGGGCCCTCCGTATACAGGACCGGGATACCGAGGGCATCGGCAAACAGGTCCATATCGCCATCGATCTTATCCAGCAGGTAGTCCTTGAAGCAGGGCGGGCAGTACAGCTCTCCGTTCGGGAGCTGGAACATCCGGTCGCAGTCATCCTCTGCGGCGGGGTTCATCGGATGGTCGCAGTGGGCACAAATGGGATAGGTTTTTCTGGTCATAGTTGGGTCTCCCTCCAGGTACGGACCGCGTGGGCGATGTCCGTATATTTTTTCGTACGGTAGCCGCAGGAATCGCAGAGGACGAAAAACAGATCCTCTTTGCCGGGGGCTACCATCCGTTTCCCGCCATACATATGGCACCGGGGGCAGGGCGGTAATTCTGCCATCCGGCCACGGCGTCTGCGCATCAGACCACGCCCAGCATGTGGGCCAGTACCATGAGCAGGAAGCCGAGGAAACAGCCGAAGGAGATCCAGGCGGAGAAGTCGGCCCGGTCCCGGCGGCGCTCCTCCCGTGTGCGGCTATCTCTTTTCATGGCGGGGCCTCCTCTCAATCATGTCTACAATTTTGAAAGGCCACGCGACGGCGGTGGCCACGCCGATCAGAACGAAAACGAATGTTGTGGGATCCATAGTCAAACCTCCTCAAAGTGGTAGCACTGGCGCAGGCCGTTCTCAAAGGTGGCCAGAAACCAGCGGTGCGGGATGTTGGTGTAAGTGATGGTGCCGGTTTTCAGGCGGGGATGGTCATCCTCAATTTGAAACGGCCATGTTCCCCGTGTGCCCAGTGACGGGCGGTGGGGTGTTTCCGGGGCCTGACGGCTGCGGGTGATGCTGTTGTAGCTGCTCATTTTTTACCTCCACAGAGTTGCCGGGCGAAGGTGGCGGCGGAGATGTAGCCGCCCTTCTGCAAAGGGAAATGGCGCTGAATGGTGCGCAGATCTTTCATGCCGGTGAATTTCCGAATGTCAGATAGGTTCAGAAGCTGCCGACCGCCGGTAAAGGCGAGGATTTGTTCCAGATTGTCTCGATATGCGGGATGTTCCATAAGGGTCCTCCTTTTTGGGTATTGTCGTGATTGCGATTGATGGAGCGATGCGTAGCTAAATTAAGCCGCCGCACTGCCGAGCCTATCTATGCCATGCCGTGGCCTCGCCGAGCCGAGCTATTCCGTTGCATTTCCTTGCCTCTGTGCATTGCCTTTGCTAAGCGTTTCTCCGCTTTGCCTTTGCTGTTACCAGCATCGCATAGCATTGCCGTGGCCAATCTTTGCGTTACATGGCCTTGCCGTTGCTTTGCGCCTCCTGACCTTGCCCAGCCCCTCGTTTCCGTGGCAAATCACCGCCGGGCCATGCTTTGCCGTGGCTTTTCCGAGCGCCTCACAGCGTTTCCATTGCTTAGCGCCGCGGGACTTCTCCGCTGCGTTACTGGATCTCCTCCCAGACGAACCGGCCCTTGCCGCTGTTCCGCCACTGGCCAATGCCGGAGTACCGTCCATAGTCCAGCCATTCCCGGACGGCCTTCTCGTGATCGTCGCTGAAGCAGACCACCCGGAACTCGCAGGTAGCGCCTGCGGGGATCTCCTCACTCATGGCAAGGCTGACGCGCTCGCCCTGCGCCGTCTGTGCTCTCAGGGGGCGCTGACACTCGCCAATAGTGCCGTCAAACTCCAGCGGGATCACGCGGGGCTCCGGGAAGATCAGCTTGTCGATCTCCTTCTTGTAAGCCTTGATCTTCTCACTGGCCGTACCCTTGACCTTGCGGAGACCGCCGCAGGTGTCCTTGAAGAAGCCCTTGATCTGGTAGTCATACAGGAACGGGGTGCCGTCCTCCAGTCGGGGGAACACCGTCATGGCCTTCTCTGCCACGACATCAGCGCCCAGCGCGGAGACTTCCTCCTCCACGGTGGCGGCATCGGGGGACTTGGAGCCAATGAACTCCCGGTAGATCTCCGGGTTGGCCGGGGACGTGCCCAGAATTGGCTCGGTGAAGGTGAGTTTTACTTTCAGTTCTTTCATGTTGTTTCTCCTTTTCGTGATTGCTGATTGCAAGTTGGTGTGAATTGGTGTATGTTTGGGGGTAAGGGGGGGATATGGTGCAGAGGGAATTTGAAGAATACGCAAAGAGGTTAGCGGCGGATCAAGCCGCCAAGGAACGCGCTAAACAAGATGCCGAGAAGGAACGTGAGCGCCGATTTCAGAAGAAGATTACGATAGCACAAGTGCTTGTACCGCTTATAACGTTCATCCTGAGTATCGTAGTAGATCACTTTCCCGGTCTTATCGAGTCCTTTTGGCGGTGGGTCAAAGAACTTATCAAGTAGGCGGTAGAGAAAAGGCATAAATAACACCTCAGGGGGGGATTGAGATGGAACCATCGGAAAGAAATAAACGAATTATTGCAATTGCAACGGGGATATTTTGGCTTTCCATTGTGGGGTGGGTGTTGCTGGAAAGCCGCCCAGCCGGGCCATTTGAATTTCACTGGATTCGTAGCGGTACTACAGGCGAACGGCTTCCGTTAATTGCGAACATCTTCCTTTATGGTATCGCATGGGCGTTTTTCTCTATGATTCTGTCAGCTTGGGTATTTTTATTTGCCTTGTGCGTTTTCTTTTTCCTACATAGGAAAGATAAAAAACTTCACCAAAGGCATTACTACCCGCCATATGAAGAAGAGATGCACTATGGGGGAAAACTGGCATTTGCTCTCGTTTACATCACAACGGGAGCTTTGCTGCTTCTTCACATTACAAACTTGGTTGAAATCAAGATACCGTGGTTCAATTAAATCTTACTTTCTGGGTATAAAAATATTGTCCATGGGGACGCCGTAAAGATCGCAGAGGGAAAGCAGCTTGTCCGCCGGGGGAAATCGCTTGCCGATCTCCCAATTATAAATCGTGCGGCTGCTGACCCCAATGGATCTTGCGGCGTCTGTCTGCTTCATTCCACGGTTTACGCGGGCGGCGCGGAGGGTAACTTGAAAGCTCATAGCGTGAACTCCTTTCGTTCGATTTAATCTAACATTATAATACCACCGGCGAAAAGGGATGTCAAGCAAAAAGTTAGGTTAAAACGAAAAATAGTTCTTGCAATTCGATTTAAGATGACTTACAATGGATTTAACAACAAAGGGGGTGAAACCAATGGGGCAAGAAGAAATCTGTGCAGTCTTTGCGCGGAATCTAAATAAATTGATGGCACAGGAGAACCTGAAACAAAGCGATCTCGTATTAAAATTGAACGTGTCGAAAGCGCAGGTGTCAGATTGGTGCGCCGGGAAGAATATTCCCAGATCGAACTATCTGGCCGCAATCGTAGATCTGTTTGGCTGCCAGCTTTCGGATCTTATGAGCGAAAAACAGCCCGCCCCCACGAATGGAGACGGGCTGTCGGAAGAAGATAAAAGGCTGCTCATGATGATCCACAATCTTTCTCCGGAGAACCGGGAACGGATCGTTGCGATAATAGAAGCTCTTGCAGGGCTTGAATAACAAGCGCCTGCTTTTCCGGGGACAGGGAACGCAATGCCAACAGGATTTCAAGGTCTGTCATGGGATGCTCCTTTCTATTTGAAACCCCGGCCCGCCGAAGCGGGACCGGGGAAAGGGGAGGGGCCTGAGGATAGAATAGCACAGCGGCGGAATGGATTTGAGGACATTTTGTCGAAAGAAAATAAAAAGCCGCCTGAGTGCTGTAACACTCAGACGGCAGATGATACCACCAATCGCAATCACGACAAAGCCAAAGGAGGATCAACCACAGTATAGCACGATCCCCCTGGCGATGCAACAGGAGGAAAGGCAAAAATGGCAAAGAAAAGCAAATATGGCGTCCGAAAGGACGGGCTGCATGAGGCGATCCGCACCATCAACGGCAAGCGGGTGGCCTTTCGCGGCAAAACAGATCGAGAGATCGACCGCAAAATCTTAGAGTACCAGATGGAGGCGGAGAAGGGCCGGAATTTCCCGGTGATCGCGGACGAGTGGGAGCGGGAACACGAGAGCGAGATCTCCGAATCATCCCGGCGGGTATACAGCTACGCTGTGAAGCGTCTGAAAAAGGCGTTTCCGGGCAGGGCGTCGGAGATCGAGCCGGTAGACGTGCGAAACTACATCAAGCGTTTTGAGGCCCAAGGGCGAAGCGCAAACAGCGTCGGAATTGAGCTGGCGGTCTGTCGGATGATCTTCGCCCATGCCGTCATCAAGGGAGACATCAGGATCAGTCCGGCGGCGGAGGTGAAAAAAAGCCGGGGCCTGCCCTGCAAAAAGCGGGAGGCACTGACGGAGGAACAGGAGGAGGCCGTGAAAGCGGCGGGTCTGACAAAGGCGGGCCGCTGGTGGCTGTTTGGCTATCTGCTGCTTTACACCGGATGCCGCCGGGGTGAGGCGTTGGCGCTGACCTACAAGGACATTGACCGCCGCGCCGGTGTGATACACGTCAACAAAAAGGTCAGCTACGCCACCGGCAAGCCGGTGCTCGAAAATCACCTGAAGTCGGAGAACGGTCTGCGGGACATTCCCCTGCTGCCGCCTCTGGCGGACGCATTGCCGAAAAACCGGATCGGGCTGCTGTTCCCCGGTGACGATGGGGGCTATATGCGGCCCCATGAGATCACGCGGGAGTGGCGGCACTACTGCCGGGGCGTTGGCCTGAATGAGATCCAGCAGGGCGAAAACGGCGAGACGTTGGAGACGTTCCCTATCACGCCGCACTGCTTCAGGCACAGCTTTGCAACGATCTGCTATGAGGCGGGGCTTGATCCAAGACAGGCGGCTGGCCTGCTGGGCGATACGCCGGAGGTGGTGGAAGCGGTTTACACCCACCTTAGACAGGACCGAAAGCAGACGGCAGCAGAGAAGCTGACGGCGTATTTTGAAGCTGTAAAGTAAAAACACTTTCGTGTGTATCTTTATGGAAGAAAATGGAAGCAAACTGTGAAGTTACTGTGAATGTCGTGGCATGATTTATGCAACATCATGTGACACTATCGGGCAAAGCCTAAAGAAGCCGAAGACGTTGAAAATAAAGGCTTTGATGGTGCAAAGTGTCAACGAGTGGAATTTAGAGAAAATTGTGAAAATTTAATACTTTTATAACACTTTTTGAGGAATGGCAAGGGATTGGCGGCTATACTGTGAATGTTCTGTGAAGCGCAGAGAAAATGGCATAAAAAATCAGCGGCTCGGATGGCTCCGGGCCGCTGATCTTTTTCGGTTGTCAGATGCTCAACATGGCGGCACCGTTAACGATGATCTGTGCCTCATCTGGGTGGGCATCATTCCAGGCATCCTTGAACGTCCACGCGTTGAAACGGAAATCCGGCAGGCTGGGAAAGGGAATCAGCTCGCCCAACTCGCCCAGCACGTTACACACGGCCAGCGCAGAAGCGCGGGAGATCGGAAGAAAATACAAGCGCTGGATCTCGCGCATGATGGCGTTGTGTGCGTCCTGTTCCGGGGTGGTGGACATCAGCGGGGTCGGAAATGCAAGGGTGTCCGCCTCCGGCTCTGCATGCTTGCGCTCCACCTCCGCCACGATGTCGGCAGTGTTTCCGCCCAGCATATACAGGTAGCCACTCGCAGCGGCGCCATATTGGGCCTTGTAGCTGTCCATCAGATTAGCCATTGTTCCGGGTCTCCTCTCTGTGATCTCTCAAGTATTTTTCGGCCTGCTCCGCCATGTGGGAGCAGCGCCAGCCCTCCGGGGTGGTTAGCCCGCAGTTGCCGCAGTTACCGCAGCGGCGGTACTCGCCCAGGATTGCGGCGGCGTGGGCCGCGTCTCGGATATAGTAGTTTGCCATGGCGATCAGTCCTTTCTCCGGCGGGGGCCGGTCTGTAAATTGATGGTAACATGGGCCGCATTGATTGTCAACGCTCCCAACTGCGCTTGTCGGTGTCCTGCATGGTCTCAATGCCGGGGCGCTGGTGCTTCAACTCGGCGAACCGGGCAAAGGCTTTCCGGCGCTCTGTGCCGAAATATTTCTCGTCCAAAACGCGCTCCGTGGTGCCGTCCTCATAAGTGCGGACGATCCGCACAAAGTAGATCACCGGCTTACCCCTGTAACCGGGGTCCCGGGTCAGCTCCAGCCGTTCCCGGTATGCGGCAGTGGCAAGGGCGGCGTATCGCTCCGCCAGGGCTGCGCGGTACTCGGTCAGCTGGACGATCAGCTCGTTACACCGGGCAATCATCCGGGCGGCGCTGTCATCGTGGGCCTTGATACGGTCGGCGGTCAGGGCGTCGGGCCGGAGTAGATAGGCGGTCAGCCGGATTTCCGCCTCCCGGCTGGGGTGGCCGTAGCGCTGGAAGAGGTCGAGATAGCTCATATATGGGTCCCTTCTGCCCTCGTTACCTCCGGGGCGGGGTGGTGGTGTTAGTGGATAGCGTGGAGGCATTCCCAGAGGTCACCGACGGCTGAAACGGTCAGGCCCATTTCAGCGGCGGCGCGGCGGGCGGCGTCCTCCGTGCGGAAGGCAACGCCGGGAAGAATGGGAACGGATCCGGAAGCGGTGAAGTCTTTCAGGGCGTAGCGGGTGCGCTTGCCGGTGCCGATAATTTCAATAGCGGTCATAGTTCATTCTCCTTTCAGGTGGTGGCGCGCCCCGGTCAAGCCGGGAGCGCATCGGAGGTGGCAGCGGAGCGGGCAAAGGTGGTGCTGCCGTACTTACTGCGGATCTCTGCCATGGTCTTGGTGCCCTTGTGCCAGCGCTGGCCTTCCTCGGCGAAATGCCAACTCCATAGCTTCTTAGTGGAGGACCAGCGGCACCCGGCAGCCTTCAGGGCTTCCTTGTGCTCCCGGGTGTTGCCGCCGATCCAGAGCCAGCGGCCGCACAACTCAATTTCGAGGCCGTCCAGCTTCAGCAGGGCCGCGATGATGGCGATGAAATCACCGGCGCTCTCAGTGGTGGCGTGGGTCCGTCCGGTGGTGTCCTCGGCGGCCTGCTCATTCTGGCTGCGCTTCAGCACCTCAAACCGGGCGGAATACTCGGCGTTGATGGCCTGCATGGTGGCGGTGTCTCCGCCCATGTCGGGGTGGTTCTTCATGGCGGCGGCCTTATAAGCCTTCTTCAGTTCGTCGAGGTTGCGGCAGTTGATAAAGTAAGTAGTCATTTTGTGATCCTCCTAAAAATTTTTGTCGTGATTGCGGTTGGTGGGTTAGCGGGTGGGGCGAGAACCTTCGGCATCCTGCTCCCAGATATCGACGGTGTAACCGCGTTGCTTGAGCTGTTGTGCGAGGGCCTGCGCTGCATCAATGGTGCTGCGGTAGCTGATGGCGGGGTTAGTCTTGCAATAGATAATCATGTATTTCATGGTGTTGTCCTTTCCGGACTGTCGGCCTGTGGCGTTGTCGTGGTTGCTGTTGTTGTCTTGGATTATAAGGCGGACTTATACGAGCTGTCAAGAGGGTTTTCGCAAATTCGTGCAGGTTTGGCGGGTTCGCACAGTATCAGGCGGACTTTTTTGTGCAAGCTGTCAGGCTGACTTATACGCGCATATGCGATATAATAAGACGCAAAAGGAGGTGTAGCCATTGGAGCGCAAGACATTGAGGACCAGCGACGCCCAGCGCCGCGCCTCTCTCAAATGGGAGCACGCGAACAATGAGAAAATCACAATCAAGCTGAGGACCGGCAGCGATCCCAGCAAGGCCCAGATCAGAGCGGCAGCAGCGGCGGCAGGCCAGAGCGTCAACGCCTGGATCATTGAGGCCATCCGGGACAAGCTGTAACGAGCGACAGAGCGTCGAGGGATAACACCCCCGGCGCTTTTCTCTTTGTGTGGGGCGGGGCGGCAGCAGCGAGAGAGGGAGAGAGGGAGAAGGAGGGGGGACTATAGGGGGGAGAATAAGAGAGTGAGAGTGTTACAAGCGTCTAATAAGCGTTAGATGCTTAGTATTAGCGTCTAATACTTAGCACACCCCCCAAAGAGATATATATATTCTCTGGGTATAGATATATATACTTGCTTCTACTGGGAGAGTAACGAAAGAGGGAGACGCGGCGAATAAAAAACGCGAGAGAGCGAGGAAACACGAGGAAACGTGAGCAAAACGGAGTATTTGCGAGGTATTCGAAGCTATTGCAAGGTAGACCGCAAACGGGGCGGGGCTGGCGGTGGGCTGGTGGATGGCGGCGGCTGATGGGGGGCAATTCGGCGGGGGCAATTCTCTTTTCCGGTGAGATTTAAGGGGCCGTTAAATATTTTCGTTGCGGCTGCTGGGCTTCGGCTGCTGCTGTGTCGTTTCTGTGCAGTTTCTCTCCCGGTCGGGTCTATTCCGGTTACGGCTCCGGCTGGGAGGCTGATGCCATGAGACAGGGCCGGGGCTTCACCGGCTGGGGGTCAGGGGGCCAGAGGTAGAGCCGGGATGGTAGGGGGTTAGGGGGTAGCGGAAAAAGAGGGGGGGTGTCTCTTCCTCGTGGTATAGGGCGATATACACACATCCCCTCTCCCCTTTCCGAGAACTGGCGTGGCAGTGTCTGGGGCAGTGTTGGTGTGCCCTCTGGGGGGGTGGCGGAAAAAGGGGGCGGGGGATTTTATGTAGAACATTACGAAAATAACTGAAACCTATTGTATTCGCTTGATGAAATATGCTTGAATGAAGTTGGCGGAAGAGGTTTCCACCTGCCTCCTATGTCAGACGCCAGTTTTCACTTTCCTTTCCTGTTGCCCGGTGGGCCCGACCGGCCCACCGGAGCATGGTTTCGTAGCTCAGTCGGAAGAGCAGCGGACTTCGTGAGCCGATATGTCGCAGGTTCGATCCCTGCCGAAACCACCAGAATTTTTTGTGAGAGGGGGCCGGGAGCATGGCCAAAACAGCATCGAACCACAGCAAGGCACACATGGACGATATGAACAAGAAGGCCGCCGCGGCCCACAAGAAGCAGACGATTGAGAGGATCAAGGCGTTCCTGAAGCAGTCCGAGGAATACTTTGACGTGCAGGACCGGCTGGAACAGGCATACAGCGAGGCGGGTCTTGCCAATGCGATGCGATGGACGGTTCAGCGGCTTCAGGGGTATTACGACTACAACGATGGCCGGGAGGCCGAGGTGGTCGAGGCACAGGTGGAAGCCTTTGAGGCGGGCAATGAGGAGATCGAGGACCCCCGCTGCGTCATGAGTTACTACGTGCGGCTTGCGTACCAGCGCATTCAGGAGCAGATCGACACCAGCCCCATCTACCAGGAAAAAGGCATGGTGACGCGAGGCATTTTCCTGAACAAGCAGAAGCGTCTGGGCGGCTATCAGGACAAGCAGGAGACCCGCCAGGACATCAGCGTGAACGTGACCTTCGGGGACGGCGTGGACGCAAGCGACTTCAAGTGAGGAGGCGGCAAGGTGAACGGCCTGATTTTGGTTTTATCTCTGATCTGCGGCGCGGCCGGCATGGGCGCTGCCGTATGCGCAGTGCTGATTTTGCGGCTGCTGCGTGAGATCAAAGCCACCTCCCCCACCGAACCGGAGAAGCCGGAGGCTGAGGAGCCTACGGACCGGCAGAAAAGCGTGGAACAGGGCATTGACAACCTGATGACCTACGACCTGAACACCATGAAAGCCAGCCTGAAGGGGCGGGAGGTGTGATATGGCGGTTACGGTACAGCAGATTTTCGACATCGCCATCCACCTGATGGATTCCCAGAACGAATCCACCGGCTCCACGGACACGGCGGACACCAAGGAATACCGGCTGCGGACCGTTTCTCTGCTGAACAGCGTGTTGGACCGGGCATTTCCGTACAGCGACAACTACCGGGACGCTTTGGAGGCGGCGGGCGGCAAGCGGCCTATCTGCCCCAAGGTGACGGAGATGTCGGACGAGGTGGCGCTGGACGAGCGGATCTGCACCGGGGCGCTGCCCTACGGTCTGGCAGGTCTGCTGCTGCTGGAGGAGGACCCCAGCCGGGCCAACTTCCTGTGGCAGACGTTTCTGGAACAGCTGGAGATGTGCCGCCAGAGCCTGCCCAGCGTGATCGGTGACGTGGAAAACCTGTACGGCGGCATTGAGCACGGGGAGTTTGGAGCATGGTGGTAGATGGGACGTGGGTCTACCGCTGCCCTATCTGCGGGAAAGCGCTTCAGCATATCGAACCGGGCAGTGTGATCTACAACACGCCCATTTACTGCCGAAGATGCAAGGTGAGCCACTACCCCACCATTTTTGAGGGGCGGGAGCTGGATACAGACGTCCCCTTCCCCATCAAAACCGAATAACAGCGAGAGCCCAACGAGGCCATGAGAGCGGCGAAAGCCGTTTCTTGTGGTCTCGTTTTTTGTTTTATCAGCAAAGCCAGACCAGGCTTTGAAAATACAAAGATCCGGCCAGACCAGGCCGGGGAAAGAGGCAAATATGTTCGAAAACACGAACCAGATCCCCGAACAGGAGCCCGAGACCACGGACGCCTTTTTGGACGATTGGGACGGCGGCGCGGAGATGACGGCAGACCAGCCGGAGGAAACCACAGAGCCGATGGAGACTGGCGAGGAAACGCCTGTCGAGGACCCCAGCGAGAGCGCAGAGACGCCGGATGAGGACACCGAGCCCCCCGCGGATGCGGAACAGGCAGCCCAGACGCAGCAGACCGAGGCGGAGACCGTGGACGCACGGCCCCAGACATGGGAGCTGCGGCATATGGGCGAGGTACGGCAGGTGAATGAGGCGGACATGGTGGCACTGGCCCAGAAGGGCATGGACTATGACCGCATCCGCAGCCAGTATGACGAATTTAAGCCTGTGATGGAGATGGTCAACCGTTTTGCAAACCAGCAGGGGTTGAACACCAAGGACTACATTTCCATGCTCCGGGCGCAGGCCAAGCAGGCCGAGGGCCTGAGTGAAGCGGACGCACGGCGCTCCGTGGAGCTTGAGGACCGGGAGGCCGTTGTGGCCGCCGCAGAAGCGGAGCGGCAGGCCCAGAAGGACGCCATGGCGCAGGCCCAGAGGGCCGAGGCCGAGGCGGCAAGCCGCCGACAGGCGGACATTCAGGAATTTCAACAGACATTCCCCGAGGCAGCAAAGGACCCCAACAGCATCCCGCCCCAAGTGTGGGCAGACGTGCGGAACGGCTCTTCTCTGGTAGCCGCCTACGCCCGGTACGCCGTGCAGCAGGCACGGCAGGACGCGGCAGACGCCAAGCGGGAGACCGCCTCCGTACAGCAGAACCAGCGGAACGCGGAGCGCTCCACCGGCAGCATGAGAAGCGCCGGGGACAGCTCCAAGACGCGGGACGATTTCGGAGACGCCTTTGACAGCGCCATGTAACGGCACTTTGCCTATGGGGAAACCGGACGAAAGAGAGGTTTTTACCTATGGCTATCAACTACGCAATCAAGTACGCAACCAAGATCGCGGAGCGCTTCAAGAAAGCCTCCATCACCGCCGATGACTGCGGCCACGCCTATACCTGGCTGAACCCCAACAGCCGCACCATTCGCATCGGCAGCGTGAACACCGTGCCTGAGACCCAGTACACCCGCAGCGGCTCCAACCGCTTCGGCGAGGTCCATGACGTGGGCGACACTCTTCAGGAGATGACCTGCGAGAAGCAGCCCGCCTTCTCCTTCACCATCGACGCGCTGGACCAGACCGATCAGGCCATCCAGAAGTCCGCGGGCAGCGCCCTGCGCCGCCAGCTGGACGAGGTGACCATCCCCGGCATGGACAAGCACCGCATCAAGAAGTGGGTCATGGGCGCCAACATCGCCGTCAAGGAGGCTACCGCTCCCACCAAGGCCACCATCGGGGGGCTCATCATCGACCTGAACGCGAAGATGACCGACGCGCTGGTGCCTCTGGAGGGCCGCACCCTCTACATCGCCACCGAGTATTACAAGCTGCTCAAGCAGATGCCTGATTACATCGGCGTGGACGCTCTGGGCAAGGAGGCTCTGGCAAAGGGCGTTGTGGGCGAGTTCGACGGCTGCCGCGTTAAGCCCATCCCCACCAGCTACATGCCCGCCGGTGTGTACTTCTTCATCAAGCACAAGGGCTGCACCGTGGACCCTGTGAAGCTCCAGAAGTACAACATTCTGACCGAGGTACAGGGCTATTCCGGCCCCGTGGTGCAGGGCGTGACCTACTATGACAGCTTCGTACTGGGCGCCAAGGGCGACGGTGTTGCCGTGTGCGGCAACGCTGCGGTTCTGGCGGCACCCGCGATGTCTATTACCGGCCATGCCGTCAGCATCACCGCCGTGTCCGGCGTGGTGTTCAAGTACACCACCGACGGCACCAACCCCCGGTATTCCTCCACCGCCGAGGTCTACACCGCCGCTGTGACCCTGACCGCCGGTCAGACCATGCGGGCTGTGGCCACCAAGGACGGCTGCGTGGGCATTGAGGGCACCAAGGATTACGAGTGATCTCATGGGAGGGGGCTGCGGCCCCTTCCCGCCTATATGGACGGAGCGGGTGCATGAACCCGGCCCGTCCGCCAGATATAAGGAGCGATTATGCCTCGATATAAACAGACAGCAGGCGGAACGGTACAAGTGGATTTGGGGACGCTGAACCCCAAACAGAAGCAGTTCTGCCAGTCCCGGAGCCGGTACACGGCTTACGGCGGTGCCAGAGGCGGCGGCAAGACACACGTTCTGCTGCGGAAGGCGGCAGGCGGCGCGCTCACCTACCCCGGCATCAAGATTCTGATCGTGCGCCGGGAGTACCCGGAATTGGAGCAGAACATCATTCTGCCTATGCAGAAGCTGATCCCGCCGGAGGTGGGCAGCTACAACGGCAGTATGCGCATGATGTTCTTCTGCAACGGCAGCATTATCAAGTTCGGCCACTACGGAGCGGGGGACGATCAGGAATATCAGGGCCTTGAATTTGACTGGATCTTCATGGAGGAGGCCACCCAGTTCTCGGAATCCCAGTTCCGCACGCTGGGTGCGTGTTTGCGCGGTGCGACGAAGTTCCCCCGGCGGATGTACCTGACCTGCAACCCCGGCGGCATCGGCCACCTGTGGGTGAAGCGGCTGTTCGTGGACCGGGAGTATCGGGAGGGGGAAAAGGCCAAGGATTATACTTTCATCCCCGCCACGGTGGACGATAACCCCCAGCTTTTGGAGGCGTCCCCTGAGTACAAACAAATGCTGGACCTGCTGCCGGAGGATGTGCGGCGGGCGTGGCGCTACGGCGACTGGAACGCCATGGCAGGCACGTTCTTCCCGGAGTTCCGGCGGGAGACCCATGTGATCGCGCCTTTTGTACGGGTGCCTCGTGAGTGGAAGAAATACCGGGCGTTCGACTACGGCCTTGATATGTTCGCCTGCCTTTGGGTGGCGGTGGACTTTGAGGGGCGGGCCTATGTGTACCGGGAGGTGCAGCAAAGCGGCCTGATCGTCAGCGAGGCGGCAAAGCTGGCAAATGCCCTGACCCCGCCGGAGGAGCACATTGAGTTCACCATTGCCCCGCCGGATATGTGGAACCGGCAGAAGGACAGCGGGCGGAGCATGGCGGAGATCTTTGCACAGAACGGATTAGGATTGCTGAAAGCCAGCAACAACCGCGTTCAGGGCTGGATGGCCGTCAAGGAGCTGCTGAAGCCCATGAAGAGCGACACGGACCGGCCCGGACTTCTGGTGACGGAAAACTGCGTGGGCCTGATCCGCAACCTGCCCTCCATCCAGCATGACGAGAAAAACCCGTCGGACTGCGCCACGGAGCCCCACGAGATCACCCATATCTGCGACGCTGCCCGGTATTTCTGCGTGACCCGCGTTTTGGGCGCTCAGAAAACCGTGGAGAAGATCGTGGACGATTTCGACGAGGGCGAGGACTACGATGACGTGATGACGGGCGGGGAAATGACCGCCGGTTATCTATCCTACGGATAAAGGAGGCCCGGACGATGGCTCAAATCACATCCAGCAACGACATTCAGGTGTTGAAGATCCGCCAGTTTCTGGGCCTGAACGAGAACCCGGACGGGGATACCAAGATCAAGAACGGCGAAATGAGCAAGATGCGGAACTTCCGCGTGACGCGGGAGAAGCACTTGCAGCTCCGCCCCGGCACCAAGACAGTCCTGAACCTGAAAACGGCATGGGATGCATGGTGCGCGGAGAGCGGCCATACGGCCCCCACGGAGAACCCGGTGTTCTCCGGCGCGTGGGAGGGCGTGGTAGACAGCAAGCAGCGGACCCTTGCCGCCTTCGGCGGGCTGATCTTCTCTCTGGACCCGGCGGCGCTTACCGTCAAAGTGGTAGGCCAGTGCACACAGGACCAGACCTCGTTCTTCGGCTTTTCCAACAAGGTCTATCTGCTGAACGGCCATGAGTACATGAGCTGGGACGGCAAGGAGGACAGCAGCTTTGCGGCGGTGGAGGGCTATATCCCCACAGTGATGAACGCCACCACGCCTGCGGGCGGCGGGTTTCTGCTGGAAAACGTAAACCGGCTGACGGGCAAGCGAAAGGTGCTATATTCCCCGGACGGCAAGGAGACGGTTTTCCACATCCCGGAAAAGACAGTGGATGAGATCATCTCCGTGAAGATTGGAGACACGGCACAGACTTACACCTCTGACCTGAAGGCACGAACCTTCACCATTACCCCTGCCCCCGCTGCCGGAACCAACACACTGGAGCTGATCTACCGCAGCGGCAACGGAGAACGGGCGCAGGTGACAGGAATGCGCTTTTCCGAGCTTTACAACGGACAGACGGACAGCCGCGTGTTCCTCTACGGAGACGGCACCAACAAGACCATTTACTCCGGCATTGATTCCGCAACAGGTAAGCCTTCGGCGGAATACTTCCCGGATCTGTACGAGGCGGAGGTGGGCGAGGCCAACACGCCCATCACCGGCATGGTGCGTCATTACGCGCGGCTGGTGGTATTCAAGCAGGACGCCACCTACTCCATGAGCTATTCCACGCTGGTAACGGCTACGGACGTTACCACGGCGGCGTTCTATGTGACCCCTGTCAACCGGCAGTTCGGCAACAAGGCTCCGGGGCAGGTGGACATTCTGGAGAACAACCCCCTGACGCTGGACGATCAGGCGGTGTACCGGTGGCGGAGCGTATCCACCGGCGGAAACATCACCTTTGACGAGCGGAACGCGGAACGGATCAGCAACCGGGTAGAGGTGACGCTGCAAGGATTTGATATGGCAGAGACCCGGACCTTCAACCGAAAATCGGCGCAGGAATACTGGTGGATGTACGGAGACAAGGCGCTGATCCTGAACTACGGCGCGGACGCATGGTATCTCTACACCGGATTGAGCTTCCGGGCCATGGTGGAGGTAGGGCTGGAGACCTACGGCTTCCGGCCCGACGGCGGCGTGGTGCATCTTTCCCGGCAGTACCGGAACGATGACGGCAAGGACATTGACGCCTACGCGGCCACCGGCTCCATGGACTTTGACCGGGACTGGGTGCTGAAATACAGCCCGCTTATTTTCGTGGCGATCCAGCCGGAGAGCAACGCCCGTGTGCACGTGACGGTGGAGACCAACCGCCGCAGCGACTACCCGGAGAAAACCGTATCCTCCGGCCTGACCACCTTTGCCCATGCGGATTTCGCCCACTGGTCTTTCGGCACCAACCGAAAGCCGCAGGTACGGCGGGTGAAGATGAAGGTGAAGAAGGCCACCTTCTACAAGCTGGTATTCAAGAGCAAATCGGCATCGTCTACCGCAACGGTTCTGGAGACGGATGTGCAGCTCCGCTATACCGGGAATGTGAAATAAAGGGGTGAACCCATGAGCAAACAGACGATGACCCCGGAGCGGGTCGGCAAGGAATACAGCGCGGGGATCAGCTTCAACAGCGGTATTGATCTCTATGACTGCGTGGAGACCAACGAGAATTTCTTCATCGGAAAGCAGTGGGAGGGTGTGCAGAGCAACGGCCTCCCAACCCCCGTATTTAACTTTCTGAAACGAGTGGTGCTGTTCTCCGTAGCGAATATCTCCACGGATAATCTGAAACTGTGGGCGCGGGCCATGTCCTCCAGCGGGGAGCGGAACACGCAGACCTTGGAGCTGGTGGCCGACATTCTCAACGATCAGTTTGCGTCCATCTTCGAGCATAACAGCATCGGCGGGCGCATCCGGGAGTATACCCGCAATGCCGCCGTGGACGGTGACGGCTGTATGTATACCTACTGGGACGATACAGCGGAGACCGGGCAGGCCAGCAAGGGCGCCATCCGCACGGAGGTCCTGATGAATACGCAGGTTTTGTTCGGCAATCCCAACAACCGGGACGTGCAGAGCCAGCCCTACATCATTCTGGAACGGCGAATGCTGCTGAGCGAGGCCCGGAAGCGGGCCAAGCGGTATGGCAAGGACCCGGACGAGATTCAGCCGGACAACAAGGACTGCGGAAACAACTACATGGATTCCATGAGCGGCAGCGGGAACAAGGTGACGGTGCTGCTCCGGCTGTGGAAGGATGACGAGACCGGCACCGTCCACGCCTACGAGTGTACCCGGCAGGCGGAGATCCGGGGCGATCTGGACCTCGGTATCAAGCTGTATCCCCTGACATGGATGAACTGGGACTATGTGCAGGACTGCTATCACGGGCAGGCCATGATCACCGGCCTGCTCCCAAACCAGATCTTTGTAAACAAGCTGTTCGCCATGTCCATGATCTCCCTCATGACACTGGCCTATCCGAAGGTAGTATACGATTCCACCAAGGTAGCCAAGTGGACGAACAAGATCGGCGGAGCCATCCCGGTAAACGGAAGCGTGGAGGGCGTGGCGAAGATCATTGACCCGGCCAGCATTTCCCCCCAGATCAGCCAGTTCATTGACATTGCCATCAGCTACACGCAGAAGTTCCTCGGCGCGTCGGACGTGGCGCTGGGCGATACCCGCCCGGATAACACCTCCGCCATTATCGCTTTGCAGCGGGCGGCGGCTACGCCTATGGAGCTGACGAAGCAGAACCTTTTGCAGAGCATTGAAGATCTGGGGCGCATCTACATGGAGTTTATGGGCGAGTACTACGGGGAACGGTATGTGGAGATCTCCAACCCCTATGACAGCAGCAAATTGGTGGTCCCCTTTGACTTCTCCATCCTGAAGGAGATCCCCTTTACCATCGGACTGGACGCGGGCGCGGCTTCCTATTGGAGCGAGATCGCGGCCATGCAGACGCTGGACAACCTTCTGATGCAGGGTAAGATCTCCACAGTGGAATATCTGAAGCGGCTGCCTGCCGGTCAGATCACCGACAAGGAGGCACTGATCCAGACCCTCCAGCAGCAGGAGCTTGCCATGATTGGCGGCGGTCAGCCGGGGGCAGAGGGCGAACAGCCTGTTGCTCAGGAAGAAAACGTCCCCATTCGGGGCGGGGCCGGATACGGCCAGTTACAGCGGAAAATCAACGAGACAGGCGAAGTGCCAAAAACGGAGGTAGGTGCTTAAATGGAGAAGAGATTGACAGCGGACCTGAACGTGGTAGCTAACTCCAATCTGGAAATCCAGCTGCTGGACGGCGATCTGAATATCATTCAGAAGCTGGATGACGAACCGAACGACGTGGGTGGTCTGACCAGTGCGGAGCTAAAAGCCAAGTTCGACGAATCCGGCAACATTATCAAAAAGTACATCAATGAGACCCTGATCCCGGCAGTGCTGACGGATGACGCCACGGAGGAGAGCCGCAAGCAGGCGGAAGCGGCGCGGGTAGCGGCAGAGCAGGGGCGTGTAACCGCCGAGGAAGGCCGGGTATCTGCGGAAACGGCACGGGCAGCGGCAGAGCAAGCCCGGTCCGAGGCCGAAGCCTCCCGCGTGTCCGCCGAAAACGCGAGAGAGGCGGCGGAGACGGCCAGAGCCGACGAGACCGCCGGTATCGTAGCCCGGGCAACCGCACAGGCCAACGCGGCGGCGGGCAGCGCGTCTCAAGCCGCAGGCAGTGAGCAGAGCGCCAAGGATGCGGCGGGTACGGCCACCGGCGCGGCAAGTTCCGCCAGTCAGTCGGCGGCGTCCGCATCCGGCTCCGCGTCTCAGGCCAGCGCGGCAGCGGCGGCGGCGGCTGGAAGCGCCGCAGGCGCGGAGACTGCCAGCAAAACCGCTCAAAGCTGGGCCGTAGGCGGAACCGGGACACGCCCCGGGGAGGACACGGACAACGCCAAGTATTGGGCAGAGAAGGCACAGGCAGTTGTGGGCGGTGACTTCGCTACCAAGGTGGAGGCGCAGGGCTATGTAATGGCGCATAACGAGAGCGACGCCGCCCACCCGGACATCCGAGAGGCGCTCAACGGCAAGGCGGCGGCCACACACGCCAGCCAGCACGGGAAGGATGGGAAGGACCCCATTACCCCTGCGGCCATCGGCGCGGCGTCTCTGGGAGCGGACGGCAAGGTGCCTGCAAGCCAGCTGCCGGAAATTTCCTCCGTCAAGACCTACACCGCCACCATCGGCACCACATGGACGGAGGACAGCAACACCGGGGTCAAGACCCAGAACGTGGCGATTACGGGGGTGCTGGCAAGCCACACGGCCAAGGTAGACCACGCCTACACCGGCAGCGGGACAAGCGACGATTACGCCGCCTTTGTGGAGGCGGAAAACCAGTATCTGACGTACATTACCAACGGTTTTGCCGAGACCTACAACGGCGGCATCAAGTTTACCATCTTCGGGGATGCCAACACGGTTGCGATCCCCATTGTTGCGGAGGTGAGCTGATGGGCCATGTAACGGTGGTTGGCGGGTGCAGAGCTACGAAGCCAAGCGCAGATATCCTCTTGGGGAATATTGCGGAAGGGCAGGTAGTCAAGATTAACGAAAACGGCACACCGACAGAGTTCTATGTAGCGAAGCACAATTATGAGCCAGCGCTGAACGGGACAGGCCGAACGTGCTTGATTCGCAAACTGCTTTACGATTATCGTCAATGGAACAATACGGCTGTCAATACCTACGCTAACAGTTCTATTGATGTGTGGCTAAATGGTTCGTATAAGAACTTGCTTGACAGTACGGCGCGAGGGCTAATCGGTACAACAAAGTTTTATTTTACCCCCGGCAACGCCAATATGACTGTGCGTACACTGGAGCGAGCTGTGTTTTTGGCATCTATTGCAGAACTTGGGACGTCTCCCACTTATGCAAATGTGGAAGGGTCAGCATTTGCTATGGGCGGATTGATCCCGGCAACCATTAACGGGAACGCTGAAAATCAATGGACCCGTTCGCCAGATATCAGTGATACTGCTCACGCGTGTATTGGTAGTTTTTTGGGCGGAGGGGGAATCCTCGAAGTAATTCGTACAGATCAGGGATGCTCCCGTCCGTGTTTTACCTTACCCAGTACGGCAAAATTTGACCGCAGGACATTGCTTTTAGTGGGGTGATTAAATGGGCAGAGTTTTATTTTTAAGAAAAGGCGAAATCCACACAGCCCCGCAGGGCTACACAAGACTGGCGTATCTGCAATACAGCGGTACTCAGTACATTGACATGGGTTTCAAGGCCACCGAAAACACGAAAATCGAAGCCAAATTCCACAACGAGCAGTCCGCCAACAGTGCCGTATTCGGTGCGGATAAGGCGTGGGCACAGGACGCTTTCGGTATCTGGATCAACAGTACGATTGCGGTTCCCGTTGTTGGAACTGTCTCTGGCACTATCGGCGTTTCTTACAGTTCTGCCTATGATACGTTTACGCTTGACAAGAACACGCTGAAATTGAACGGCGGAACCATCTGGACAGCTTCGGGCGTATCTGCGTTCCAGACACCAACGAACGTCTGTCTTGGAGCCGTGAATCGCAGTGGGGTTGTGTCAGAAAAGTTCGTTGGTAGAATGTACTACTGCAAGGTTTGGGAGAATGGAACGCTCATCCGGGACTTTATCCCCATCCTTAGAGACTCCGGGGATGTAGGAATGTACGACCTTGTTCAACACAAGTTCTACGGCAATGCGGGGACAGGGGCCTTTACAGGAAGCGAGGCGGCATGATGGGCAGAGTGATTATGAGCGGCATTGTGCTGACGCTGAAAGCGCCGGTGACGGGGGTGCTGGCCTCCAGCCTTGCGGTGGGTTCCACCGTGAAGCTGATGGAGGGCGGAACGGCGGTGGAGTATCTGGTGGTCAACCAGGGCATCCCGGAAAACAGCAGCCTGTATGACGCAAGCTGTGACGGAACGTGGCTGTTGATGAAAGACATCTACGAGAACAGACAATGGAACAGTTCGAATGTGAACAATCTGGAGAACAGTACCATCCACAGCTATCTGAATGGAACGTTCCTCAACCTGTTTGAGAGCAACATCAGGGACGCAATCAAGCAGGTAAAGCTCCCGTATCGCAAGAACGGTGGTTCCGGCGGCTCGGATCAGAGCGGTGCTAACGGCCTGCTCTGCAAGATTTTCCTGCTGTCTGGCTACGAAGTAGGCTGGACGACCAGCGACTACAGCTACTTCCCGGTGGATGGCGCGAAGCTGTCCTACTTTGAGTCTGGGACCGGCACGTCCGCCAACAAAAAGCGTATTGCGAACCTGAACAGCTCGGCCGCCGACTGGTGGCTCCGCTCCCCGGACACCAACTACACCAACCTCGTGTGTGGCGTCAGCTCCAATGGCAGCTACGACGGCAGCAGCGCATTCAACTTGGGCGGCGTTCGCCCCGCTTTGGTTCTCCCTGGCAATGCGCTATTTGACGGGAAAACCAAGCTGCTGATGGGCGTAAAGTAACGGGAAAAAGCCGGAGGTTTAATCCTCCGGCAGGACCCACAGATACAAATGAAACCGGTTGAATAATCAACCGAACAGTTGAAACCGGTTGAATAATCAACCGAACAGTTGAAACCGGCTGAGTAAGCCGTAAAAATTGAAAGGAGAAACACTATGGAGAAGAAGTTTGCCGAGATCATCAACGAGGGCAAGAAGAACGGCGAGAGCATCGAGGTTATCAACACCAAGCTGAAGGAGGCCGGTGCCAACTTCCATTTAAACCCCGACGGTGGTATCGCCGGTTGGTCTGAGAAAGAAATGGCTGAGGGCTTCATCCCCGCAGAGACCGAGCCGGAGGACGTGAAGCATCTCCGTGACATCATGCGGTACAAGCCGGAGCTGGCGGGCCAGACCATGACCGTGACCGTTGCCGAGGGCCGCTATGAGGTGACCTACAACGCCAACGGAAACCCGGTAAAGGCCGTGCGGGTGAACCACTGAAGCACTGTGCAGGGAGGGCAAAAGCTATGAACGCAGTACATATTAAAAATCTGATTCTGGCGGCGCTGGCAACAACCGGCTCCGTCATCGCGCAGGCTTTGGGCGGCTTGGATATGGCGCTGAAAGTGCTGATCTGCTTTATGGTGCTGGATTACGCCACGGGCTGGCTGGTGGCGGCGATCTGGCACAAGTCCGGGAAGAGCAGCACCGGGGCGCTGAGTTCCGATGCAGGCTTCAAGGGTCTTGCGAAGAAGTGCGTAGAACTGGCGCTTGTCTGGATGGGGGCGCTGTTAGACCAAGCTACATCCAGCGACTTTGTGAGAGACGCGGTTTGTATGTTCTTCATCGCCAATGAGGGATTGAGTATTTTAGAGAACACGGCCATTATGGGCGTTCCCTACCCGGCCTTTGTGAAGAATATGCTGGACGCCATCCGGCAGGCCAGCGACGAGGGCAAGCAGGAGGCCGGGACATGATGACGAGAGCGGGCACAGTCCCGCTCTCCGACCTCCAATTTTTGAAAATCTATTTCAATAAGCGGCGTCTCCGCTCCACCACGGCCAACCTGAAGAAGATGCTGGCGGAGGCGGGCGGGGACGCTATCTGCAATGGCTCCATTTTCCTGCGGAACCAGCAGCCCGCCTGCCACCTGAAAGCAGATGGGAAGGTTTACAAGGCCCCCAATTACCGGGCATGGGCCATCAGCTGGGACACCCCGGCAGACTTCGGCGTGAAAACCGTGCCCAACAAGGACCGGAATTACATGGAGTGCGTTCACCTTATTATCGATGGGAAGAAAATATACCCCGTCACCTGCGGAGCGGATATGAAGTACCGCGCACCCCGGACGGCCATCGGCACCAAGAATGGCCGGTTCGCCTACTACGTGAGCCGTGACCGGCGGACACCGGAACAGCTCCGTGACCTGCTGGCAGCGTCCGGCTGGGACAATGCCATTATGATGGATGGCGGCGGGTCTACCTGCTTCATGGACAAGGACGGCAAGGGCTTTACCGGGGATGGACGGGTGATTCCGTTCTTTCTGGTGTGGAAAAAGAAAAGCGGGGATGCGTGTGAGCCGGAAGGAGAGAAACCTATGGTAGAGATCAACGCCTATTCCAAGGCGAAGGACGGCAGCAAAAAGCTGTCCACCCATTTTAAAGTGAAAGAATTTGCCTGCGGGGACGGCAGCGACGCTGTGCTGGTGGCCCCCCGGCTGGTGATGGTTTTGCAAAGCATCCGCAGTCACTTCGGCGCGGCTGTGACCATCAACAGTGGGTATCGCACACCCCAGTACAACGCCAAAGTGGGCGGCGCGGCCCACAGCCAGCATTGCTACGGCACGGCGGCGGACATTGTGGTACGGGGACAGACCCCGGCAGCGGTAGCGGCCTACGCAAGAGAGCTGATGCCGGACTGGGGTGGCGTTGGCGTATACAGTCAGAAGGGCTTTACCCACATTGATACAAGAGAGGAGAGAGCCGATTGGACGGGTTAAAGACCATTTTGAACGGTGATTATGCGGTGAGCAAAAGCGGAGAAGTTTTTAGTCTGAAAAGCAAAAAAATTTTGAAGCAAATGGACAACGGCCACGGCTACAAAAATGTTTGCGTGTGCATCGGTGGGAAGCCCAAAAAGTATTATGTGCATCGGCTTGTGGCTATGGCATATTTACCAAATCCGCTTCAATACCCAGAAATAAACCATATTGACGAAAACCGGGGGAACAACCACGCAGACAACCTTGAATGGTGTACTGCAAAATATAACAAAAATTATGGGGGACGCGCCGAAAAATTCAGCAAGACGAGGGGATTTCCTGTTGTCTGCGTTGAAACAGGAGAATCTTATTTATCGTGTGGAGACGCAGAGAGAAAGACTGGCATTAACCGTGGCAGCATTCACTCTTGCTGTACAAAATACAGAAATACGCAAAGCGCAGGTGGCCTGCATTGGGTGTTTCTAAGGGAAATTCACCCCAAATCGCAGGCCGACTGGAACGGATAAGGAGGGCCATGTATGGCAGGCTACTACGATAAAAACAAAGACTACTCCAAGGAACTTCAGCGGACGGACCTGTCTGCCTCCGAGCGGGACCGGCTGACCAAGGAGCGAGAGAATAAAATCGCTGACAAGTACGGCGGCAGGGAGCCGAATATGATCGGCTCCGACAAGACGTATTCTCAGACCTACGGCGGGTCCAGCAACCGGGGGAACAGTGGAAGTTCCGGCGGCAGCTCTCAGGGGACCTTTGGAGGGTATACCTACGACCGCAAGGACAATGGCGGCGGCATCTACGGGACGCCCACCAGCAATTCCGAGGTAAAGAACTACAAGCAGAACGGCGTATCGTACCGGGTCGGCGCGGACATGAGCCGCCGCGAAGATCTGGCGAACCGGTATCAGGTGTCCAACGGTTATACCGTGTTCTATGACGATAACGGCTACGCCTACAAGGCCGTGAAGGGTGTGGCGGACTACACCCCCCATCAGGACATCAACGCCGGGAACGGCAGTTACGGCAAAAGCGGCGCGTGGACGGACAACGAGATGCTGTCCGCACTGGACCGCTCCAAGATCACGGACATCCGCAACCGGCTACAGCGGGGCGAGATCACCGGCGATCAGGCCAACGCCGCCGCAAACGCCATCCGTGCCGGGTACGGCTACACCATCGACAAGAACGGCTATGTGACGGACAGCGGCGCGCTGTCTGCCGTGAATGATCTGCGCAAACGCCTTGGGCTGGACAGCAGCCCGGAAAGCGCAGAGCTGGCTTACTACCGCTATCTCATGGGGACGGACACCTCCCCCGCCGCACAGGCCGGCGGCAAGGTGCAGTCCTTCGGGGACTATCTGGCGGCGAATGGCGGCGCACAGGCCGGTACACCCGGCTACGGAACCCCGGCATACAGCCAGCAGCAGCGGGTCACGGACATCAACGCAGGCGGTACGCCGTCCGGTAATCTCTCCACATCGCAGACCGGGATGAGCTTTGACATCGGAGACGGCGGCGACTACTTGAAGGAGCTGTACGCCAAGAAGGTAGCGGCAGAGCTGGCGGCGCTGAAATCCGCCTACGAGCAGAACACCGCCACGCTGGATGCCAGCCGTGCACAGATCGCGCCTGTGTATGACATTGCCCGGAACAGTGCGGCCAACCAGAACGCCCTGAGCCGGGGCGCGTTTCAGGAGATGGCGGTGGCCAACGGCCTGAACACCGGCACCACCGGACAGGCAGCACTGGCACAGGACGTTGTGCTCCAGCAGAACCTCTCCCAGATCGACCGGGAGCAGGCGGAAAAGACGGCGGCTATCGACCTCCAGCGGAGCCAGCTTGACACGGAGTACCGAAACGCCATTGCCAAGGCAGAGGCCACGGGAGACGCGGAGCTGGCAAACGCCCTGTACGAGGAATACGTCCGCCAGCAGAATCTCTATGCCAAGTACGGCGCACAGACGGGCGGCTCCGGCTCCGGTTCTTCCGGCGGCAGTACCGTGGTAAAACCCAATCTGACCGCCAGTCAGGTACAGTCCGCGCTGAAAAACGGCATCGTGACGGATGACGTGATCTCCGCCTTCGATTACTATTACGGGCAGGGGGCCTACGATTCTCTGTACGGCACCGGCAAGCTGACGGCGGGCGGGTCCTCCAGCGGCGCCACCTCCGGGGCCAAGAAGGGCAGCTATTCCAATGGCTCCCTGACCAACGAGCAGGTGAAGCAGCTCCAGAGATACTACGGCGTGTCTCAGGACGGCAAGTGGGGCAAGAACTCCAAGAAGGCCGCAGGCGGCCTGACGGCTGATAAGGCATGGGCGAAGTATCAGGGGAGCAGCGGAAGCAGCACCGGCAGCATGACGCAGGGCGCTTTCATAGCGTCGGCCACCAGCCTGAACACGGATTTGAGTAACGGCAATGTGGACCGGGCATACAACTGGCTTACCAAGAACTATGGAAAGCTCTCCGCCAGCCAGAAGCAGGAGGTCCAGAACCTGCTGGCACAGTACGGGATTTCTTACTGAGAGGTGCACCAGTATGGCAAAAACACTAAGCGGATTTAAGGTAATTGGCGATACCTCCAAAATCGGAGCAGGCAGCAAAAAAGGAAGCGCGGGGCAGACAAGTACCGCGCCTTCTTCCAATGGGAGCAGCCGGACGCTTGGAGGCTTCAAGGTCATTGGCGACACCTCGAAAATCGGGGCAAAGGCCGCCGCAAAGACCACACAGCAGACCGGCGCACAGAGCGCCACCCTTACCCAAAGCACCACCCGCTACCCGCAGCCCATGGACAATGTAGGGAGGCAAACAGGGACCAACAGCCGCTTGCTTGCGGACACGAAGCAAAGCGGGACACTCATTCCATCCCTTGATAACGGGCGCGTGGGGAAGGTGATCTCCGGCGCAGCGAAGTCCGTCGGCTCCGCCTATACAAATATGGGCGGTGTGCTGGCAGAGGGGGCCGGGAAGCTGAATACCCGGATCGCCAACCAGAACGCCGGGGATTCCCTGCAAAGCGACCATGACGCGGTGAAGCGGTATGAAAAGATGCTCCGGGACGTGAAGTGGGCCAACGGACGGGCCATGAGCGCCAAGGACGTAAAGACCGTGCAGGGCTACCTTGCCAGCGCCAAACGCCGCATCGCAGCCCACGAGGGCTACACCAAGGCGGTGGAGCAGTCCGACAAAGCGGTGGCGGACAAGGCGTATCAGAAGGCGGACCGCCTGTCCCAAAGCTCCGCTGCGGACGTGGCACAGGCCAAGGAAGGGCTGGGGCCGGTGGGCCAGTTCGCCGTGGATCTGGGCGTGCAGGGTGTGCAGATGGCGGGGGATGTGGCGGCCAGCGCCGTGATCCCCGGGGCCGGTCTCGCTCTGATGACGGCCCGGTCTGCCGGGAGCAGCGCCCAACAGTCCAGACAGGCCGGGGCCAGCTATGACCAGCAGCTTGCTTACGGACTGGGCAGCGGTGCTCTGAGCCTTGCCACGGAGAAGATCAGCAACGTGGCAGGCCCCTTCAAGAAGGCGTTCGGCGCGGGTCTTGCCGATAAGGCGGCTGGCAAATTGATCGCAAAATTTGGAGAGAGTACAGCCGCTCAGGTCATGAGCGACCTTGCCAAGCGTCCCGCCGGGAGGCTGGCCCTCTCCATGATCTCCGAGGGCGGCGAGGAATTTATCGAGGACGTTTTCCAGCCCATCTTGCAGCGGGCCACCTATGACCCCTCTGCCCGGTTCGATCTCAGCGAGGCGCTGTATGACGCGGCGGTGGGTGCTGCCATGGGCGGCATCGGCGGAGCGGTGGATGTTGTGCGTGGGCGCTCCAATACCCCCACGACCCCGCAGGAAGCCGCAGGAGCGCAAACAGATGTTCGGGAGGGTAATTATGCCCCCACAGAGCAGGTAGGCGCAGAGCCCGCGCAAAACGCCGCCTCCGGGGTGGAAGCGGCGGAGAATATTCGGGTGGGTCAGGCAACTACCATCAAGAAGCCGTACAAGGGAGAAGTGCCCGCCCAGACCCAGCGGCAGAACACAGCGCCGGTGCAGGTAAGCAGCGAAGCCTTGACCCGAGCGCAGAACAGCATTGCCGGGGCGCGGGGGCTGGAATCGTCCTTTCCGGTGCAGAGCTTCAAGAGCACACTGAAGAACGTCTACAAGAGCATCTTCAAGCCTGCAAAGGGCGTTGTTGTAGAAGGAGCGACCTTTAACGGGCATCCTTATACGGTGGACATTGGCAATAAGGTTCTTGGCAAGGTCATCAGCGACACAAAGCTAACTCCTGAAAAGCTGGCATTGCTGGGAAATGTTTCAGAGGTTGTACAGAACGGCACCTACGTCGGCAGCGGAGAGTACACGCAGCACAGCGGAAAAGACCGCCCCACCATTCGATATGATTACTTTGAAACGCCAGTTTCCATCAACGGAGAAAGCTATATTGCCAAATTTGACGTTGAAGTAGTACCCGGCGCAAACAATTATCGGACACATCAAGTTGTAAAAATGGACTTGACGCCAACAGAGGCCAGCTTGGTAGGTCCGGAACCTACGGCTTCCTCTGCGGCGTCAAGCCCTGTTGAGGGTACGCGTCCCCTCAATGCTAATGATAGCATAGCACAGGGGACGGAAAATGTCAAGAACGGGGGAAACCGGGACATTCTCTCTGAGGTTCTGTTTGGGAAGAGGCGGGCGGACCTGAATACCATGACGCCGGAGCAGCAAAACGCCATATATCAGGCCAATGAAGCCGGAACCGTGGGCATGGACGCCACCGGCAAGGTGTTCCAGATCGACCCGGAGCAGCACATCGACCGGCGGCGGATGGAGACGGTGGGCGGCAGAGACGTGAACGCCTTCCAGTTCGACCACCCGGAGCTGCACCGCTATTACCAGGAAGCGGCCAACGCCCTGATCGCGGACGCAGACCTCTCCCTCCAGCAGCCCATGAGCCGCCGTTATGAGCGAACCATGGAGGGCAACGCCGTCCAACAGGCGGCACAGACCTCGCCCCATCTGCGGCAGGCCATGGACGAAACCGGGCTTTCCCGTGACGCCATTATCGACGCAGCTCAGCGGATCATCACCGATCAGGGGCAAGAGAACGTGGCGGCGGCCAAGCGGGTGGAGCTGATTCTGGACGATATGCTCTCTCACGGCTACACCACCATGACCGGCGAACAGGTTGGACCCAACAGCGGGTATCTCACCGCCAAGCAGAGCATTCTGGGCGCTGGAGAGACACAGGCCAGAGGGCACGGGCTGGATGGAGTTGACGGCTTTGATGGCCTCGGCAACGCAGACGCCGGGACGGTGAACACCGACTTTGACCGGATGCAGGCCCGGAGCGAGGAGTTCCATCCGGTCAATCCAAACAGTGCGGAGCGGGTGCAGAATGACCAGCGCCGCGCCCCTTCCGAAGTCCCCGTTGTGAACCCTGACACCGGGCGGAACGTGGAGAAAACGGTCTCCACCATTCTCAATAGCCCCTTGACCTCCCCGGAAATGGCAACCGTGTATGAAAACGCCATTGCAGGCGGCGCGTTTGACTATGACGTGGTGACGGACCGGAGCGCCGTGCAGCAGGCGCAGGCCAAGATCGCGCGGAACGGCTGGCGCGAGGTGGCGAACAGCTTTATTGCCAAGGCGGAGCTGGGACAGCGGATCACCAAGGCGGACACCGCCGAGGCTATCAGCGCCTACAACCTTGCCATTTCCGAAGGAGATCACAAGGCCGCCTTTGAGCTGGCAACGGCCATTGCGGACGCGGCCCACGACAGCGCACAGATGGTACAGGCCATGAACCTGATGAACCGGTTGACGCCGGAGGGCCGTCTGCTGACGCTGCGGCGGCTGGTAGACAAAATGAATGACCGGGCGGCACGGCAGAACCGGGCACCCCGGCAGAACACCGCCGACAGCGGAGACGTGGAAGGTGCGCGGGTGGACTACATCGACAAGGTAACAGGCTTCACCCTCTCTGACGAGCTGGCCACCAACTACCTGATGGCGGAGACGGACGCGGAGCGGGCGGCGGCGTGGGACGCCATCACCACCTCCATTGCAGACCAGATTCCCAGCACCTTCATGGAGAAGGCCAATTTCTGGCGGTACACATCCATGCTGACCAACCCCACCACCCACATCCGCAACATCATGGGCAATGCCATTCAGATGGGTGCGCGGAAGATCAAGGACGGCATCGGAACCGCAATCGAGCGGGCGGTCATCAAGGATCAGAGCCAGCGGACAAAGGCCGTGAATGTTGACAAGGGCCTGAAATCCTTTGCCAAGGGCCAGTATGAGACAGACCAGAGCGCAGCCATGGGCAGCGGGAAGTATTCCGACGCCACGGCGGCAGGCATCGAGCGGGAGATCCAGAGTAAGCGGAAGATGTTCAAGGGCGATGACCCACTTTCCCGCGCCGTACAGGGCATCGGAGACCTGAACAGCCGCGCCCTTGATTATGAGGACGTGATCTTCAACCGTGCGGCTTATGTAGACAGCTTCGCTCAAGCACTGCAAGCCAAGGGCGTGACAGCGGCAGAGGCCCACGCGGGCACCAGAGCCGCAGACGTAGAGGCGGCACGGGCCTACGCCATTGAGGAAGCGCAGAAGGCTACCTACCGCAACACCACGGCGCTTTCCGAGGCACTGTCTAAGCGAGGCCGGTATGATGCGAGCGACAATATTGTTGAGCGCGGTATAAGTTTTGTCACCGATGCGCTTCTTCCCTTCCGCAAGACCCCGGCTAACATCCTGACTACGGGCCTTGATTACAGCCCTGTGGGGCTTGGAAAGGGAATTTGGGAAGCCTTGTTTGATGTGAAATCCGGGAAATGCACGGCGGCGGACGCCGTGGATTCTATTGCATCCGGTCTCACGGGAACTGGCATTTTTGCGCTGGGCGCTTATCTGGCAGCGGAGGGACTGCTCCACGTCCGGGCCGGTGACGATGACAAAGAGGAAGCCTTTGAGAAGTCCATGGGCGGGCAGGATTATGCTATTCAGATCGGGGATAAGTCCTATACATTGGACTGGGCGCTTCCTGCGGCAATGCCCCTGTTCGCTGGCGCTGCCACCATGAAATCCGTTCAGAAGGGCGGCGGGACATTTGTTTCTCTTGTAGATGCCACTAAGAATATCGGCAGTGTTATTTGGGAAACCTCCATGCTATCCGCCCTGAATGATCTGATCTCCTATTGGAGTTATGCGGATGATCCGGGAGCATATCTTATCAGCAAGGCGGCCAGCAGCTACGCCGGACAGTATATCCCCACCATCGGCAGCAAGGTTGCGTCCGTATTTGATGATACGGTACGCAAAAGCTATGTGGAAAAGGGTTCCGGGCAGGTAGCCTCTGACGTGAATTATTTCTTGCAGGGGGCGGCGAAAAAGGTCCCCGGCGCACGGAATCAGCTTCAGCCTATGGTGGATATGTGGGGCAACGAGGTCTCCAACGGCTCCGCACCGGAGCGGGTATTCCAGTCTTTCCTCTCCCCCGGCTTCCTGAAAGCGCAGGACAACAGCCCCGCCACGCAGGAGATCCGGCGGCTGGCAAAGGCCACCGGAGACAGCACCGTTTATCCTGCGGCGGCGGAGAAGTCCTATACGGTGAAGGGGGAGACCCGGACCATGACCGGCGAGGAATACACCCGGTACGCCAAGGCCATGGGCCAGACGCGGAAGGAACTGGTGGAAACGGCGGTGAAGCTGCCCGCCTACAAGTCCATGAGCGACAGCGAAAAGGCGGACTACATCCAGAACGTCTACAAGTACGCCAGAGAAACGGCCCGTCAGCAGGTGGACCCCAAGTATGAGCCAAGCGCTGCATGGATCAAAAACGCGCAGACGGCCAAGCGGGACATCGGCGTATCCACCGGGGAATTTCTGGCCCTGTACCAGAAGTACGGCAGCGGCAAAATGAGCGGCGCAGCCTACGAGAAAGTGAAGCAGGCGCATGATTCCGGTCTTTCCCCCAAGGAATATTTCTCCCTGAAGGACAGGGCCGACGCGGACGGAAACGGCAGGGTCAGCAAGGCGGAGGCCAGCACCGCCCTTGCCGGTCAGGAGCACCGGGCGGATCTGTGGGACATTATCTGCACCACCAACGCCAAGAACCCCTATAAGTAAGAAAACACCCCCGCCGTCTGGCGGGGGTGTTTTGTTTGGTTTCTACATCATGGACAGGAGCGTTTTCACATGGGCGGCGCGGTCCAGCATCCGCTCACGCACCCAGTCCCAGACGGCCTGCTCGGCTTCCGTGGGATGGTGACCGGCGTCCTTCGCCTTTTCGATGTGGCGGGCGGCCATCTCATAGAGCCGATTGGCATGACCCAGCTCCTGACGGCTGAGGTCGGCGTAAGTGCTGGCGTCCTCCGGGTCCTCGGCGTGCTTGACAGCCTCCCGGGCGTACTTCTCGGCATCGTCCAGCTCTTCCCGGATGCCTTCGGCAAAGTATCTGATCTCGTGCATAAAATCCTCCTAACTCTGCTTGATGAGGGTGTAGAGCTTGTCCACATCCGTTTCATTCAGCGTGACGTTCCCAATCAGGGGGATATTGGTAGTGACGGGGCCTTTGGCGGCTTCGGTTTTCAGGCAGGCGTAGATCTTGTCCAGATCGACGTTCCCCGCCTCGTCAAAGACACCGAGGGCCTTCACGGCGGGATGCTCCCGGAGGGCGGAAAGGCTGGCGTCCAGATTGCCAAGGGCCATAGCAGCCCCGGCACCGACGGCCCATTTCTGCCAGCCGGTGAGCTTGCCGGTAAATTCCTCATCTACATAGCGGGCAGCGCCCTGCTTGATCTGTTCTAATGTTACCATATATTCCTCCAATGACGGGAGAGAGGGGCGCTATGCCCCTCTCTTTTTCCCTCTTCGTCTCTTAGCGACCGCAGTTGCAGTCACAGGTGGAAACGGGGAGGGGGTTATAGGTGGACTGGGGCGTGGTGCCGGTGCCGGTGGTGATGTCCGCGACCATTTTGGGGTAAAAGGTGGCGTTAGTGTAGGTGACAATGGTATTGTCAGCGCACTTCCGCTCGTCCCGCTCCCGGGAAATGGCCCCGCACAGCTCGTTCTTGCAGCAGTCCATACGCTCCTGCAACAGCTGGAAGCTGTCCTTGGTGGCCTGATTATTGACCGCCTGAGAAGCCAGCGCACCATGCACCTCGCCCAGCTTGCCGTCGATGTACTTGTACATCTCCAACATCTTCTGGTCCTGGTAGGTGTTGGCATCCCGCAGGGCAATGTCGCTGCGGAGCTTGGCGTTCTCCTGCACCATGGACAGCTCGTAGCGGTTGACCGTGTGGTTCTCGCTGCATCCGGCCTCCGCCGCCATACCAGCGGCAAAGGGGATGACGCGATTGCCCAGCAGCATCCCGCCGAGACCGCCCAGAGAGTTCAGGACGCCCAGAGACAGACCGGCAATGCCGGTGCCGAGAGCAGTGCCTGCGACGCCCTTGCTTGCAAATTCAGCCATAGAGAGATTCCTCCTTCTCTAAAAATACACCTCCTGTTTCCGCGCGAAAAACAAGCGGTGTTCTATGGTTACCGTACCACAGGACACCGCTTGTCATGGTTTAAGGATGTTTTTTGTTTGGAGGGGATATGCCAGCTTTATCCCGGATGGAACGAAGGCAGGCGGCCACAGCGGAACGGGACAGGTACAGCTCTGCCGCCGCATCCTCAATCGCCCAGCCGCGGCGGCAAACCAGGTTGAACACGCGCCGCTCCCGGTCAGTGAGATAACGGCACTGCTCCATTTTCTGGAGCTGCTGGACGGTGTATCGGTATTTCATAATGGGCCTCCTTTACGAAGTGTCCCTCCCCTTTTGATCTACCGATGCAGGGGTTCAGGACCCCTGCGTGTCTATCATGGCTAACAGCTTCTCCAGATCGTAAAAATTCCGTGGGTCCAGCCCGGTTTCCCGCTGGATGAGCCGAAAGCGGTAGCGGATGGAGTTGTAGTGCAGGTAAACCGCGCCGCCGGTTTTTTTCATGCTCATATCGTTCTCCGCATAGGCTTTCAGAAGTTTCTTGTCCCTGTCCTCCATAGCTTACCTCCTTTTGTTGCGGGGGGCGGCTGGCGGTCAGCCATCCGCACTGGTTTTTCGCTCGCCGATGCTGCAAAAGCCATCTGGCGGCATTGGTTCGTATGTTTCCCAGCAGATGGAGACGTCACCGGTTCCGGGTCCCCAATCTTTACAGTCCTTGCAGCGAAGTACCTGCACCACATCGGCGGCAGGCAGCTTTCCGATAGCAATTTCAGCTTCACACAGCTTGCGATACATTGCGTGTTCAAAGCCTTTGAATGGCTTAAACTGCTGAAATTCGTTCTCTAATTCAATCAGCAGATTGACCACTTTGCGTTTCTCGATGTACTCATCCATCTTACTTTCCACCCAACAAGTACAGTTTCAGCCACAGGGGGATGTCGGCGGTCAAAATGCTTTTGAAATAAAACACGATAAACGCAATGCCAGCGGCTATAACCAGCGTCCAAAAGGCTATCATCAGCCAGTCTTTCAGTTTCATTCAGCCCCGTCATCCTTTCTCTCGCCGTAACTGCAAAAGAATGTCCTTGTGTCCAGCTCAAACGGCAAAAACGCGATGTTTGTTTTGGAGCAAAATGCGTATATATCTTTTCGGTTCCACACGCACAAATGCTTACAATCCTTGCACCGTGTAACAACCACGGCATCCACGGTGGGAGCGTATCGGATTTCTTCTTTCGCCAAAATATCTGCATCGGAAATTCCAAACTGTTCTTCCAATAACTCCGCATCAATCAGCCTCATGGTCAGCACCTCCGTCCATCTTTGCCCCGCAGTTGGGGCAATAGTTAGATTTTACGGCGGTTCCCCGCCCACAGAGACCGCATCTGTAAGTAGCCCTCGCAACCGCTACCGCACCAGACGGCGTCCACCTCCAAAAAGATGATGGCTCTTTTTCCCATAGTCCATGCACCACCGGGGCCACGTCGGCGGCCGTCTGTGCGTCTACCTCGCATATCACATCTTCCAGCAAGCCGCAACCGTGTACGTCATCAACGTCAGCATGAGCATCGCGCCAGCCATCTAAAATCTCGCGCAGCGCCTCCCGCTTAATGTATTCAGCCATTCCTAACCCTCCCAAATCTCAATAAAGCTATCGTACATGATTTTCCCCCTATCTCGTCGCAATAGCCTTTACGGCACACTCTCCGCGTTCTGCTACATACCACGCGCAGCGCTCATGTACGCAACCGCTGTAAAAACGATTTCCCGCGTCCGGCATAAGGAACGGGCAATAAACCTCCCTCTTTTCTTCCTTCTGGTTGTCGCTCTTCCAATCATCAATAAACTTATTCCACATCGTTTTCCTCTTTGCCATCCTTAATCGTCACGCGAATTTCAACTACTCGACCATCTTTGAGCGTCCATTCCCATCCGCTTGATGACGCTTTAGAGCAATCAAAACCACCAAGCAGTTCCATCACCATATGGTCACGAACAGCTTCAATCGCTTCTTCAGTAACGTCTGATTTATTACGCCACAAGGATTTGTTCTTTGGCTCAAGCGTTCCTGCGTAAATACCGAAAGCGCCACAGCCAACATGATATTCAGCCATCGTTTTCCTCCCATTCCTCCACATAGCACCAGCTTTGCGGTGCTTTAGTAATCGCCGCTGGAATCATGCAATTTTCATCATAGATACAGGCTGTGCTTTCGTACCCGCTTTTGCTGCATGATTTGCATTTTTCCCAAGTGTAAAATTCTATCAGTTCCTTCGGCGTATCATAAATGCGCAGGTCGGAAATATGCCAGCCGTATCCGGTTCCCTTTAGGTAGTTCACAATTTCTTCTCGCGTCAGGCAGGTTTGCTTTTCTACGTCATCCGGTGCATGGTTGAGGGGCGCAAGCTCATAAATCCGGTCACAGGTAAACTCGCCAGCAATATGCCCGTTGAAAACGTCCCAGATTTTGTCCGCTTCTGCTCTGCTATACCCTGAAATCCGGGTAAACTCTGTGAACCAATCACCACGGAAAACATCTCCCCACACAAGGAATGGCCTTATATTTGTGCAGTAAATATAGCACTTAAACGGCGTTTCCAGCTTCGGCTTGGTCTTGCGGACTTCGATAGTCTTTTCGCCGTTGGCAATCTTCTCCACCCACTTTGGGCGGATGCTCAGCATAACAGCTTTATTCATCCTTCATCGCCTCCAATGCGAAAACTTAAATGGCGCTTTAACAGACTGTGACATTCCACTCCGCCTCCTCACAAATATCTACGATATGGTCGCACAATGCAGCCGGGATGACAGACCGCTCCACGCTGCCAGCCAGCCCTTGCGTTCCCGTTTTGGCCCCGCGCGGGGCAGAGATATGGCACGGGTCGCCGTTATGACAAGGCGGTTTAAATCTGGGAAGCGGATGATTTGTCCAGATGTCCGTGGGCTTCATTCGGGCGTCCCCGTACTGACAGTATGTGACGGTGTACCGGGGCAGCCCCTCCATCCACGTCATTTTGCGCATCCCTCCACGCGGATTTTCAATGAACCAGTAAGTCGGGCTCAATGCTAAGATCAGCCGCAGCACGTGCTGGTCCACTGCATCGCAAAACTTGGCATACTCGCTCACCGGGTCCAAATTTCCTGTCTCGGGGTTTTTCCGCCTGTGGTGGCTGATAGCCGCAATAGAAAATGTGGCGCAGTCCGGGCTTGCCCAGATCACATCAGGCCGCCCAAACTCCCGCAGCACATCCTCCGCAGTCAGATGCAGGATGTCAGCATATAGGTCGATGCGGTCAAATCGTTTGTCCCACTCTACGGAGTACACCTTGTGGCCCCGGGCCTCGAACGCCTTCCCTATAGAGCGCGTCCCGGCAAATAACTCAAGCACCTTCATCCATTGTCCTCCACCTCCGCAAGCCAGAATTTCTCCCGGCACTCATAGCACGTGCTATTAGCGACTTTGCAACGGCCTTTTCCGTCCCTATACGTAGCAGAGATCGCAATCGGGCATATCGTTATGACGCCATTATGCGTGAGTTCTGCCTCCGGCCACTGCTTCAGGAACTCGCTCTGGCGGGTTTTTATGGGATGCTCCGCGGCCCACTGTTCCACGATAGCAACGGCCTCCTCCGGGTGGTTTTTTTGCCAGGAATTGCAGGATTCCCACTTGCCTCTTCTTTTCCAAAACTCACATTTGATGCATTCAGCGTTGCACATTCTGCCAAGCGTTTTTACAAACTTCACAGCATCCATCATTCTGCCTCCTCAATGATGACCTCCACGCGGGAGGCTCCGGTTGTCTGATACTTCCGCACCGTCAGCAGTGCGATTGCGCTGTCATCGTTGTAAGCGTGGCCGTTCAGCGCATCCAGAATGGCCTTTGCCACGTTGTCAGCGTCAGGGCGCTTGGTGTGGGGCGTACCGTCCAGAGCAGCAGTCTTCTTCTTCGATGTGCTCTTTGGCACCGTGAAGAACGCCGTGACGGTGGCCCTGAGCGGCACACCCGCCGCAAAGCCCTTTCCGCTCTGGCACTTCCAGCACTGCACCACCTTGTCCTCGTAATCACGCGTTTTCTGCGGGGTGTAGGTGTGACCATTTTTCATAAACCGGGGACGGCCTTTGCCCACCGGAATACCGGGAACCGTAAATGTAACTTTCATCGTTTTCCCTCCTCACAGGTAAACAAACTGATCTGCGCCGTGTGTTCCGCAAAGCGCTTTTCCTGCGCCTGAAAATAGTGAGGGTCGATCTCGCATCCAGCAAAATCAAAACCAAGATCATAGGCGGCTATGCGGCTGCTGCCGCTGCCTAAGTGGGTGTCAAGTATCTTGTCTCCGGGCTTGGCGTACTTCTGAAGCAACCACACGTAAAGCGCCACAGGCTTCTGCGTCGGATGAATGCGCTGCTCGTTCATCGCCTTATTCCCTTGCTGGATAAACCCCTCTGCGATGCTTTTGCCCTGCATCATGCCATTCCACATGTAGTGGAAAAGCCGTACGCTGTCATGGCAGTTTGTGGCTGCGATCTCGCAATCGCTAAAAGAGCTGCCCTCGTTGCACTTGTTCCAAACAATGCGCCCCGGCGCAAAGTGATAGTCGAAATAGTTGCAGCCCCAAACGATATAGCGCTTTGCGACACGTTCCAACTCATCGAAATATTCACGTGTCGGAATATCCCACTTCGGCGATATGGGGTAGTCTCTGTGCACACCGATTTTGCTGACCTTGCAGCCATAATATCCGCGCCGCTCCGGCCCGCTGAAATATGGAGGGTCTACCACAGCCAGATCAAACGCCTTGTCCTGCAGCGTCCGCATATACTCCATGCAGTCCATGTTATAGGCTACGTTCACCGCTTTTCCTCCTTTCCGTCAATGATGACGCTGACCACCCGGACACGGCCCAGAGGCTCCAGCAGCATGGCCACGGTTTCCTTGCAGGCCAGCAGGTCACCGTCCTCATGGATGTCAATGACCATTCTAACCACGGCGTTCCTCCTTCACGAACTCCGGGCAGGACCGGATGGCATAAGATGTCAGCACCCGCTTCTTCCGTCCCATCCCGGTGGATCGCTCCGTCCGGGTGGGCTTTGCCTTCCAGCCCGGAACTGGCTCAAAACGGGGCTTGTGGGTCACTGGATCAATACCGGACCAGGAACACCCGCCGCAGGCTTTTGCGCAGTCCCAGCAGAGCTGACTGTGGGGGGCAATGAGGCAATCCGACAGCTTAATATCCGCAGCCATTACACGCCAGCTCCTTTCGCCATCTTTTCCCAGTCCGCATAGGTCATGCCCTGTTTTTTTGCTTCGGAGGGGGTGGGGATACCGGCATCGTGCCAGCGCTTGCGCTGTTCGCCTGCCCTGACGTAAAACTTTTCCAGATAGGCGTCGGACGGCTCCGGCATGGGTGCCTCCTTCGCCTTGCGGGCCTCCGGTTTGGGCAGGTAGGGGACCAGCTCGGAAGCATCCGGTGGGAACCGATTTTCCCGCGCCCGGAGGATGACCGCCTGTTTCGCGTCCTCATAAGCCCACGGCTTCAACACCAGCGTCCACGCCTCTAAATCTGCGGGGGTGCGGGGCTGCTGTTTGGAGCTGGGGTAAAGGGTCTCGATCAGGTTAAACAACCGCTTGGTGTCCTGTTCCGTCAGACTATTGAATTCTCCCTTCAGATTCGTCTTTATCCCTTCTTCCGTCAG
>ERZ832522.981-NODE-981-length-40336-cov-19.868499_pt1 | contig 40336 bp, 26 predicted proteins | sample MGYA00519951_ERZ832522 | MGnify/ENA primary metagenome ERZ832522 (study PRJEB31850, sample SAMEA3708728) | human gut metagenome | biome: human gut; feature: human-associated habitat; material: faeces | place: China | collected 2014 ... | reverse complement strand
CAGATCGGTGACGCCCTGAGCGGCGATGGCCTGCGCCTGCAGCATCACGGTTGCCAGACAGGGGCAATGCAGAGCTGGGCGACGCGCTCACCGGGCTGGATGGTGTAGGGTTCGCTGGACAGGTTCACCATCGGCACGCGCAGCTCACCGCGGTAGTCGCTGTCAATGACGCCGACACCGTTCGCCATGCAGAGGCCGTGCTTGATGGACAGGCCGCTGCGGGCGTAGACAAGGGCGACACACGCGGGGCCGGGCAGCTCGATGGCAAGGCCGGTGGGCACGAGGGCGCGCTGCATCGGGGCCAGCGTCAGCGGTGTATCCAGCACCGCGCACAGGTCCGCCGCCGCCGCGCCGGGCGTAGCGTACTGCGGCACAACGGCGCGGGCATCCAATTTTTTGTACTTCACAATAGGGGTCATGGGAGCCTCCAAGAGAGCGGGGTTAGGAGAGAGGCGATGTTTCCGGCGTAAGGCCGCAGCCTTCCCGGCAGTTCATCTCCTATTTCCTATCTTCTCTCTCCTATCTGATAATTTTAGTTATTCGTATAGTATAACCCACGCGTAAACTCGCTGTCAAACGGTTGGGCGTTGAAAAGCAGGTCCAAAATCTGGGATACGCGGGCGGGGGTCTCTGTCGTGAAGGCCGCTACCGCCACGTCCACGGGCAGCTCACGCAGGCGCTCGCCCATGTAGAGCGGCACCGGGTTGAACACTGTGCGCACGCCCGCCCCGCCGGGGGCCGAGCAGGTCACGGTGAAGTCGCGGCCCTTGCGGTCCCGCAGCGTGCCGCCGCCCGGGCATTTGCCGCAGTCGCGCACATTGCGCAGGGGGCAGGCGCGGGTCAGCATCAGCGGCAGATGGCCGTAGCAGAGCGCCGCCGTGGGCACGCCGGGGGCCACGGCCTGCATGGCCGTCAGCGCGGTCTCGGGCTGCAAAAGCATGCCCTGCACCCCCAGGGACGCATACCGCGCGGCGCTCATCGGGTTCGTGACGTTCAGGCCCAGACCGCCGTACAGCGTCCAGCCGTCGGTATAGCGCAGCTGTGCGGGGTTGTTGACCACCGCCCCGGCAAAACCCGCGTCCTGCAGGGCGTCCAGCCGCGCGGCGGTCTTTTGCTCAAGTCTGCCGAACATGACCCGCGGCAGCTCCAGCAGCGTTTTCCCCCGCCATGCCTCGGGGATGCTCTCGGCTTCGGTGATTGGGAAAATCAGGTATTGCAGCTTCTCCGCCGCCTCCGCTGGGCACTGGGCCGCATTGGCAAAGCGGGCGGCCAGCGCGGGCAGCTGCCCCACGGTATGGGCGGGATAGGTCGGCATTTCAAACGCCTGTACGGCGTGGGGCGTGACCTCGCTGCGCTTTTCCAGCAGCTTGTCCAGCGCCTCGCGGCGCAGCTCGTTCCAGGCGGCGCCGGACAGGAAGCCGAAGCCCCCCTCCCCCGGCTCGGCGGCAAGGCCGTCCATGACAAACGGCGTGCCGCCGGTCTTGCCGAGGGCGCGCTCAATGCCGGGCAGCGGATCCTTCTGGGCAGGCTGCGGCTCGTCGGCGCTGTAGACGCTGACCCTGTGGCCGTCGTCGTCGCGGGCGGTCAGCTTGACGCCGCCGTCCTCCACGCCGCCGCTCAATTCATAGTGTACGGGCACGCGCTGCAGCTCGCGGCGGAACAGCTCGCGTGCCTTGGGCGTGGCAGCGCGGGTCGCCGCGGCGTCGGCCTCGGTGCGCACGCCGAACATCTTGCCGTCGTTGCGGTTCGTCAGGTAGCCGTCGGTGAAGCCCGAGCGCGAGAAGATGTCCCGCACGAGCTTTTCGTCGTAGGGCTGGCCCGCGCAGACCGCGCGGCAGGCTGTGACGACTGCCGCCGCGTACTCGGGCGTGCGCAGGCGGCCCTCGATCTTCACGCTGGCGACACCCGCGTCCATCAGCTCCCGCAGGTGCGGGATGTAGTCCATGTCCTTTAAGCTCAAATGGCAGGCACGGCCCGGCTGACCGGGTTTTAAACCGGCACTTGCGTCAAACGGAAGACGGCAGGGACCCGCACAGGCGCCGCGGTTGCCGCTGCGCCCGCCGAGGAACGCGCTCATCATGCACTGGCCGGACACGCTCATGCAGAGTGCGCCGTGGACAAAGACCTCGACCTCGATGGGGCTGGCCTCGCAGACGGCACGAATTTCCTCCAGCGACAGCTCACGCGCCAGAATGACGCGGTCATAGCCCAGCGCGGCAAGCTCCTTAGCGCCCTCGGGCGTGTGGACGCTCATCTGGGTCGAGCCGTGCAGGTGCAGCGTCGGTGCAATACTTTTGACCAGCTGCGCCGTCGCCAGGTCGTCCGCAATGACGGCATCCGCCCCGGCTGCAGCCACGGCGCGCACGGCATCGGCCAGGCCGGACAACTCCCGGTCATAGACCAGCGTATTCAGCGTCACATGCACCTTGACGCCGCGGGCATGGCAGAACGCCACGGCCTCCCGCAGCTCGTCGGGGGTAAAGTTGCCCGCCGTGCGGCGCGCGTTAAAGCCCGTCAGCCCCAGATAAACAGCATCAGCGCCGCTGAAAACAGCGGCGCCAAGCATCTCGCGGTTGCCCGCCGGGGCTAAAATCTCGGGGCGGCTCATTCGTCCTCCGCCGGGAACTGATTACGGCGCAGGCGGCGCTCCAGCTCATCCACACGGCGTTTGAGCGACGCATTCTCACGGCGGGCCTCCTCGGCAGCCATCTTGGCGCTGGCCGCATCCTCGAGATAGTCCTTGATCTGGCGGCGCATATTGTCGGCGCTGCCGCTGGCCTTTTCCAGCTCATCACGATAGTTCAGCGCGGTCATGACTGCCGCCGTCGTGATGGAGACCGAGTTCGAGGACGCCATCAGCTCGTTCATGTCCAGGTTCAGTCGGTCCGCGAGGTTCTTCATGTAATCCTCGCTCTCACTCGTATTGACTACATAGCTGGAACCGCAGATGTTCAGCCGCACTTTTGAGGTAGCCATACCCATAATCATACTCCTTCCGGTCTCTGCACGCCTTTATTTACAGTGGGGGCGCAGAATCTTACATCTATTATAGTACAAATTACCGATTTGCAAAAGCCCTTTTTGACGGAATTGTATAAAAAAACCGCAAACAGGCAATTTTGACTTGCGCAATCCGCTAAATATCGTTATAATCTATAGAGTGGTTTATTGAAAGCACTGAAAAGAGCGCAAAAATCATGAATTCTCATGACTGCAAAGAAGGAGAGAACGATTTTGAAATACACAAAGCGTGAATTTGAGAAGCTGCTCAAGGACAAGCTGATGAGTGAGTGCAACGTCACCATCGACGCCGCCTCCGCTGACCAGATCTACCGCTGCCTGGCCATGATCACCCGCCAGATCATGTCTGACCGCCAGAAGCAGTACCAGTCCAAGGTCCTGGGTGAGGGCAAGAAGCAGGTCTACTACCTCTGCATGGAGTTCCTCATGGGCCGCAGCCTGCGCACGAGCCTGTTCAACCTTGGCCTGAACGAGGTTGCCGAGAGCGTGCTGGCTGATGCCGACGTCAAGATCGATACCATCTATGAGCAGGAACCCGATGCTGGCCTGGGCAACGGCGGTCTGGGCCGCCTGGCCGCCTGCTATCTGGACGGCATGGCCACCGACGGCATCCCCGGCACCGGCTACTCCATCCTGTACGAGTACGGCATCTTCAAGCAGAAGATCGTGGACGGCTGGCAGCAGGAGACTGCTGACAACTGGCTGCCCGGCGGTCAGGTCTGGATCAAGAGCCATCCCGATCAGGCCCAGGAGATCCGCTTTGACGGCCAGGCCATCGAGACCTGGGAGGGCGGCTTCCATCACGTCAAGTATGAGAACTACAACTCCGTTATCGCCGTGCCCAACGATATGTATGTCGCCGGTTACGGCTCCAACGGTGTTTCCAAGCTGCGTCTGTGGCAGGCTAAGGCCCCCAGCTTTGATATGAGCAGCTTCAACGCCGGCAACTACAACACGGCTATCAGCCAGTCTGCCTCTGCCGAGCTGATCTCCAAGATCCTCTACCCCAACGACAACCATACCGAGGGCAAGATCCTGCGCCTGCGCCAGCAGTACTTCTTCTCTGCCGCGTCCATCGCAGACATCCTGCAGAACCACCTGAACCAGTACGGCACGCTGGACAACCTGCCCGACAAGGTCGCCATCCAGCTGAACGATACCCACCCCACCGTCGCCATCCCCGAGATGATGCGCATCCTGCTGGATGAGTGCAGCTACGAGTGGGACGCTGCCTTCGACATCTGCCGCAAGGTCTTTGCCTACACCAACCACACCGTCATGAGCGAGGCACTGGAGAAGTGGAACGCGGACATCTTCCGCAACACCCTGCCCCGCATCTGGCAGATCGTCTGCGAGATGGACCGCCGCTGCCGCGCCGACCTGGCCAAGGCCTTCCCCGGCGACCAGGGCAAGATCGACTATATGGCGATCATCGGCGACAACCAGGTCCGCACCGCCAACATCTGCGCCTACACCTGCCACGCCATCAACGGCGTTTCCAAGCTGCACAGTGAGATCATCAAGGACAGCGTTTTCCATGATTACTTCCTGTACAAGCCGCAGGCATTCAAGAACGTCACGAACGGCATCGCCTACCGCCGCTGGCTGCTCTGCTCCAACCCGGGCCTGACCCATCTGCTGGAGGAGACCATCGGTGACGGCTTCAAGACCGACGCCTCCGAGCTGAAGAAGCTGGAGAAGTTCGTGGACGACAAGACCGTGCAGGCTGCCGCCGCCAAGGTCAAGCGCGAGAACAAGGCCAACTTTGCCAACTACCTGCAGAAGGCCACCGGCCAGGTCATTGACCCTGATTCTATCTTTGACTGCCAGGTCAAGCGTATGCACGAGTACAAGCGCCAGCACCTGAACGCGCTGAACATCGCTGCCGAGTACCTGTACCTGAAGAACAACCCCAACGCCGAGTTCACCCCCAAGACCTACATCTTCGGCGCGAAGGCCGCCCCCGGCTACTACATGGCCAAGCAGATGATCCGCATGATCTGCAAGCTGGGCAAGCTGATCGACGAGGATCCCGCTGTCCGCGGCAAGCTGCGCATCGTCTACCTCGAGGACTACTGTGTCAGCCTGTCCGAGCGCCTGATGCCCGCCTCCGAGGTCTCTGAGCAGATCTCTCTGGCCGGCACCGAGGCATCCGGCACCGGCAACATGAAGTTCATGCTGAACGGCGCGATCACACTGGGCACGCTGGACGGCGCGAACGTTGAGATCGCCGACGCTGCCGGCCATGAGAACGAGATCATCTTCGGTATGCTGACCCCCGAGGTCAACGCGCTGAAGGGCATGGGCTACCACCCGAACGCCTTTATCAGCGGCGACAACACCGCGATGGCAGTTCTGGACTTCCTGGAGAAGGGCTGGAACGGCGAGAACTTCAGCGAGGTCACCAGCAACCTGCGCAACTCCGACCCGTACATGGTCATGGCGGACTTCAAGGACTACCGCCGTGCCCAGCACGACCTGCAGGAGCTGTACCGCGACAAGCAGAAGTGGAACCACATGAGCCTGAAGAACATCTCCAACGCAGGCATCTTCAGCGCAGACCGTTCCATCATGGACTATGCGCGTGACATCTGGGGCGCTACTCCCGTCAAATAATCTGGTTATCTGATTTTTGCCGTGCCCTGTTCGGGGCACGGCTTTTTTGTGCAGGCTTCCCCATCGTGGGAAGCTGTCACCGAAGGTGACTGATGAGGGCCAAGTCTGCCCTGCCGCCCTTTTGCCGGGCCATAGCGGCAGACTCTCCCCTCATCCGGCCCTCCGGGCCACCTTCTCCCCCAGGGGAGAAGGCTTTACGCTAACGTAAAGGGGAGACTTCCATGTCCCACACATTCTATAACAGCCTCGACCTCACCTGCAAATCCCCGTTCGGGGCGGTGAAGGCCGGTCAGCCTGTGACCTTCAACCTGACCGTGCCGGAGGACCTCGGCTACGTTGACCCGCATCTGGTGTTGACGAAAGACTGCGAGGACCCCATCCACTACCGCATGGAGTTCACGGGCCAGACACCCAAGGTCAACCACTTCGCGCTGACCGTCACGCCGACGACCTCGGGGCTGTACTTTTATCACTTTGACCTCTACACCGACTTCCGCCGCATCTACCGCACGCCGGGCGGTGAGGGTGTGCTCAGCTGGACTGACGGTCAGGACTGGCAGCTGACGGTCTACGAGCCGGACTTCAAGACGCCCGACTGGCTGAAAAACGGCACGATGTATCAGATTTTCCCGGACCGCTTCTGCGAGGGAAAGCCCAACAAAGCGATGCCGTTTGCAGACCGCATCTACCGCGCCGACAAGACCGGCGAGCCGTACTTCTGGCCGACCGAGCAGTACGAAGGCTACCTGAACATGGACTACTACGGCGGCGACTTCGCGGGAATCCAACAAAAGCTGCCGTACCTGCGCGATTTAGGCGTGACCTGCATCTACCTGAACCCGATTTTTGAGGCCCACGCCAACCACCGCTACAACACGGCGGACTACCTCAAGGCCGACCCGCTGCTGGGCACGAATGAGGAGTTCAGCGCCCTGTGCGCCGCTGCCGCCAAGGAGGGCATCCGCATCATCCTGGACGGCGTGTTCAGCCACACGGGGTCGGATTCCCGCTACTTCAACCGCGAGGGCCGATACGGCCCGGGCGGCGCGTACCGGGACCGCAGCTCTCCCTACCGCAGCTGGTACGACTTTGACTCGGGCTATCCCTGCGGCTACCGCAGCTGGTGGGGCTTTGAGACGCTGCCCGAGGTGCAGGAGGAATCCCCCTCCTACGTGGAATTTATCTGCGGCAAGGGCGGCGTCATCGACACCTGGCTGAATCTGGGCGCGTCCGGCTTCCGGCTGGACGTAGCCGACGAGCTGCCCGACGATTTTATTGAAAAAATTCGCGCTGCCGTCAAATCCCACGGCGAGGACAAGCTGCTGCTGGGCGAAGTGTGGGAAGATGCGACGACGAAGGAGGCCTTTGGCCGCCGCCGCACCTACCTGCGCGGGCACGGTCTGGACGCCGTGATGAACTACCCGTTCCGCAGCGCCACGCTGGATTACCTGCACGGCGCGGACGTCACCGCCGTGGCCGACGCTCTGATGCAGATCTGCGAGCACTACCCTGCCCCGGCGCTGAACTGTGCGATGAATTTCCTGTCCACCCACGACACCGAGCGCGCCATCACGGCGATTGCGGGCGAGCCCTGCAATAACCGGGACCGCTACTGGCAGAGCAAGCGGGTCATTCCTTCCGGCCAGATGGACGAGGCCATCCGCAGACTGCTGCTGGGCTACGCGATGATCTTCACGCTGCCGGGCGTGCCCTGCGTCTACTACGGCGACGAGATCGCCATGCAGGGCTACCGCGACCCGTTCAACCGTGCGTTCTTTGACTGGAACTCCACCGAGCAGCGGCTGCGCGGCCCCCTGAAAACGCTGGCCGCCCTGCGTCGCAGCTGCGACGCCTTTGACGGCGGGCGGCTCGAGATCGTCCGCGCCGAGGGGGATATTCTCCACTACCGCCGCGTCGGCGTTGTCCAGACGGCGGAGATCATCCTGAACCGCGGCCCGCATCTGATTGCCGAGGAAGCCTTCGGCAAGAACACCGAGGTCAACCCCGGCGGCTTCACCGTGCTGGTCGAGGACAACCACCCGGAGCATGTGGGGTATTTTTCTGTCTACTAATCCGGGGACGGGTGCCTCCCTTGCCCCTTTCGGCCACACCCATTTATAGCAGTCTGTAGGGGCCGGGCATGCCCGGCCCGCAGCCTTACGCCAACGCCCTTTTCCGCTTTACGCCCCTTTTCACCCCGCATCCCTCCAAAATTTCTCTTGCAAAATCCCCTTTTCCGCGTTATAATACCCTCAAGGTAAAAGGGAGTAAGGGACGCGCCCCTGCCGCGCGCCGTATCGCTTCGTCACCACGGGTGGCCTGCCGCCCCGGGGCATACTGTGAACACTGAGACTTTTGCTGCAGACTTTTTCTGCGGCAGGGGTCTTTTTTTGTACCCTGCCGCCCACAAACGGGAGGTATCATACATGCAATTTCTGCAAACCTTCGCCGGGCTGTTCGCCAACTTCGGCAATCTCACATGGCAGATGGTTGTCATGTGGGTCATCGGCGGCCTGCTGATTTACCTGGCCATCGCCAAAAAGATGGAGCCGAGTCTCTTGCTGCCTATGGGCTTCGGCGCGATCCTTGTCAATCTGCCGCTGTCCGGGGCCATCACGCAGGGGACTACCGTCGGCCCCATCAGCGCGCTTTTTGACGCCGGTATGTCTAATGAGCTGTTCCCGCTGCTGCTTTTCATCGGCATCGGCGCAATGATCGACTTCGGCCCGCTGCTGGAAAAGCCGTGGCTCATGCTGTTCGGTGCGGCGGCGCAGTTCGGCATTTTTGTCACACTCGTGCTGGCGGGGCTGTTCTTTGACCTGCCCGACGCGGCGTCCATCGCGGTCATCGGCGCGGCGGACGGCCCGACGGCTATCTTCGTGGCGAACACCCTGGGCAGCAAATACCTGGGTGCCATCATGGTCGCGGCGTACAGCTACATGGCGCTTGTGCCCATCGTGCAGCCGCCGGTCATCCGCCTGTGCACGACCAAAAAAGAGCGGCTGATTCGGATGCCGTACCAGAAGGGCAGCGTCAGCAAAACCACCAAAATTTTGTTCCCGATTGTGGTCACTATGCTGGCCGGGCTTGTCGCGCCCGCCAGTGTGGCGCTGGTCGGCTTCCTCATGTTCGGCAACCTGCTGCGCGAGTGCGGCGTGCTGAACGCCCTGTCCGAGACCGCGCAGAACGTACTGGCGAACCTTATCACGATTGTGCTGGGCCTGACCGTGGCGGGCCAGATGACCGCCGACAAATTCGTCCGGCCCGACACACTGCTGATCCTGGCGCTGGGTCTGGTCGCGTTCATTTTTGACACCGCCGGCGGCGTTTTCTTCGCCAAGCTGTTGAATTTGTTTCTGCCCGAGGGCAAAAAAATCAACCCGATGATCGGCGCGGCAGGCATTTCTGCGTTCCCGATGAGCGGGCGCGTCGTCAACCAGATGGGCCTGGCTGAGGACAACCAGAATTTCCTGCTGATGTACTCGATCAGTGTCAACGTCTCGGGCCAGATCGCGTCGGTCATTGCCGGCGGCCTGATCCTGACCCTTATGAGCAGCTGCGTATAAGGAGGTCAACCCATGTCAACCGCACTTCTTCCCGTCACCCTCTCGATGCTCTGCGCCGGTATGGCCGGCATCTTCCTCGTCCTCGGCGTCCTCGTGCTGGGGGTGTATGCACTGAATAAGTTTTTCAGCGGAAAATAAAAAAGCTTCTCCGAATGGAGAAGCTCAACTTACAGGGGCGGGCATTGCTCGCCCCTGCTTTTTTATATTTTACAGCTTTACTCCTTCGCCACAAACACCACGCCGACCACGCCGGGACCGACATGGGTGCCGATGGTGGGGCCAAGCTGGGCCACACGGCCGCCTGTCAGTTGGAGATTCTGGTGCATGTAGTGGTGTACCGGTGCAATAAGCTGCTTATTATCGCTGTAGAGCAGCGTATAGCCGTAGCGCGGGTCAATACCGCCGAGCGCGTCCAGCTGCTTGAACATGGCGACCAGCGCGCCGGGGCGTCCGCGGCCCTTGTCCACCAGCTTGATAGCACCATCCTGCAGGGCCAGCACCGGCTTGATGCCGAGCGCGCCGCCCACAATGGCAACGGCGGCGGGCAGCCGTCCGCCCTTCTGCAGATGCTTGAGGCTGTCCACCACGGCGACGATGCGCACCCGCTTTTTGAACTGCTCCAGCACGGCGGCGATTTCCTCCGCCGTCAGGCCCTCCTCATCGCGCAGGCGCACCGCCTCACGGACAAGCAGCGCCTCAGCCTGCGAGGCCGCCTCAGAGTCCACGATATGCACCTGCAGACCGACATCGGCGGCGGCCAGATGCGCGCACTGGTAGGTGCCGGACAGCTTCTGGCCGATGGTGATCACAAGGACCTCATCCCCCGCTGCGGCGGCATCCTCATACACCTGCATAAAGCTGGCCGGGCTGGGCTGGCTTGTACGGGGCAGCTTGCTGTCCTCTGCCAGTCGGACGAAAAATTCATCCTTCGTCATCGTGCCGTCATCGAGCTGGGTGGTGCCGTCTGCAAAGGTGACAGACAGCGGCACAACAAAGATGCCGGGGACGGACAGCTCCTCCGCGGTCAGATCGGCGGCGGAATCGGTAACAATACGGATCATGGCAGTAACTCCTTTATGGGCGTGCGGCAGCGCCGCATGTTGTTGACTGTTCAATAACTTGTTCAGTATACCACAGTTTTTCCGCGCTGTAAAGTGGATGAGGGCATAGAAAAAGCCCCCTTGCGGGGGCGGATTCTGGCAAAAATGACAGCGTGGAAAGCAAACAACCACACTGTAGGGGCCGGGCATAGCAAATGGCCTTTTGTGGGAAAGCGGCGGGCGGCATATATGCCGCCCCTACTGCTCTATAAGCTTTTTAGCAATGCAATACCCGCACACGGCCCGGCAGGGAGGCTCCTCCCCTACTCCTCAATGCCCAATAGCTCTGTGGCCGTATCCGGGTCAAGCTGCTGGACGGATTCGAGCTTACGGGTGATGGCGCGGCTGCGGGGGCCGATCAGCTCCTCCAGATCGGAGCCGGTCTGGTTCAGGTGGCGCTGCATCTGCTGCAGACCCGCGCCGAACTTTCCAAACTCGGTCTTGACCGCACCCAAGATCGTCCAGACCTCGCCGCTGCGCTTCTGAATGGCCAGCGTGCGGAAGCCCATCTGCAGGGCGTTGAGCAGCGCCGCCATTGTGGACGGCCCGGCCACCGTGATCTGGTAATCCCGCTGCAAAAGCTCCGTTACACCGCTGGAAACCACCTCGGCGTACAGCCCCTCAAACGGCAGGAACAGGATGCCGAAGCTCGTCGTGTAGGGCACCTCAATGTACTTGTCGTGGATGTCCTTGGCCTCGGCGCGCAGGACGTTGTTCAGCGCCTTGCGCATGGCGGCCACAGCGGCAGCATCACCGCGCTCCTGCGCCGCCTGCAAATGCGCGTAGGTATCGCCCGGGAATTTCGCGTCGATGGGCAGCCAGACCGTGCCGTTCTGCCCCGGCATCTTGATGGCGTACTCCACGCGGTTCGTGCTGCCGGGCACGGTGGCGACGTTGCAGGCGTACTGGCCGGGGGCCAGGATCTGCTCCAAAATCGCGCCGAGCTGCACCTCGCCCAGGATGCCGCGGGTCTTGACGCCGGACAGCACCTGCTTTAAGCTGCCCACGTCGGCGGCCAGATTCTGCATCTCGCCCAGACCCTTGTAGACCTGCTCAAGCTGGGCACTGACCGTTTTGAACGAGTCGTTGATGCGCTGCTGCAGCGTGTCCTGCAATTTTTCCTCGACTGTGCCGCGGATCTCATCCAGCTTTTTGTTGTTGTCGGCGCGGATCGTGTTCAGACCCTGCACCAGCGCACCGCGCACACTGTCCATCCGGGTCGCATTGGAGTCCTCAAGATTTTTCAGCCGCGTTTCCATCATCGTCAGTTGGGCCAGCAGGGCATCGTTCGCGGCCTTCTGGCGGGCGGCCCCGGCTCGGTCAATGGATTCCAGCCGCGCCGTGCTGGCGGCGGCGTTCTGGCGCTGGTTCTCGGCCAGAACGGCAGAAAAATCCCGCAGCGTCGCCGTCGTTGTGCGGGCGCTCTCGCCCTGCATGGCGCGCAGCTGCTCGGCCAGCAGGTCGGTCTCGCTCTGCAAAACCGGCGTTACCGCGCGGACAAAGTCATCCGCCGTATCAATTTTCTGCTGCGGTTCGTCGTTTTTGTGCATCACCCTTGCCAGCACCACGGCCAGCAGGATGTCCCCCGCCACGGCCAGCACCAGCAGCACATACAAAATCCAGCTCATAGGCACCTCACCGGATCAGCAGCAGCGCCGCGCCGATCACGGCCAGCACCGCCGCAAAAAATTCCGTCTCCCAGCTTTTGCGCTCCACACAGCGGGCGTTGGGGTTGTACCAAACCTGCAGCACCTTACCCTTGTCCTTGTCGTGCCTGAACCAAAAGGCGTCGTTCGTCTCCAGCTCCAGCCGCCGACCGTTGGCGTACAGCTCCACCAGATAGCGGTAGCCGCCCGCGCCCCGGCTGCTGCTGGTGGATGACGCACGGCGGCATTCCAGCACGCGGGCGGGCAGCAGCGCGGCCCCGCGGACCGTGCGGTATTTTTCCACAATGGCGGCTGCGGCCAGTGCAAAAAGCACGGTGCCCAGCACGCGATACACAATCAGTAATGTTGTCGGCATGGCAGTCTCCCTAACATTTGATGCTTCTATGATACAACATTTTGGTGTTAAATGCAAGCGGTTTTAACACACTTTCGCACTTTAGTGTATTGACTTGTTTAGGCAAATTTGCTAGAATATTAAAAGATGCCAAGACCGAGCAAATGCAAATTTTACAAAGAAAGAGGTCGGCGCACCGCTGTGCGCCTTTACGCTATGCAGCAGAATGAACGTAACACCGCCCTGTATGAGGCGATCCTGCGACTGAACAGCCTGGATGAGTGCATCCGCTTTTTTGACGACCTGTGCGCCGTGACCGAGCTGCGCACGATGGAGCAGCGCTACGCTGTGGCCGGGTGCCTTTTGCAGGGCAAGGTCTACAGCGAGATCCGCCGCGAGACCGGCGCATCCAGCGCCACGGTCAGCCGCGTGAACCGTATGCTGAACTACGGCACCGGCAGCGTGGCCGAGAGCGTACGCGAGGACCTGGCCGCACAGGGCGTCACCGCCGACACAAAGGAATAAGGAGGGTCCCACCATGTCCGTTTCGATTCAGGATTTCGGCAAGTCCACCAGCGGCCAGACCGTTAAGCTGGCGACGCTGAAAAACGATTTTATCGAGGTGCAGCTGCTGAGCTACGCCGCCATTATCCATCGCATCATCGTAAAAGACCGCAAGGGCAATCCCGTGGACGTCGTGCTGGGCTATGACACTGCCGCCGACTATGAGCTGAACACCGACAGCATGGGCGCCGCCGTGGGCCGCTTTGCCAACCGCATTGCGGGCGCGCAGTTCCCGCTGTATGAGGAGATCGTCCATATCACGCCGAACCAGAACGGAAACTGTCTGCACAGCGGCCTGCACGGGTTCAATCACACGATGTTTGACGTGGCGCTGACCCCCGGCGAGACCGACAGCGTGACGATGACGGCCACAAGCCCCGCCGGGACAGACGGCTTCCCCGGCAATTTTGATCTGACCATCCAGTACAGCCTGGCCAAGAGCGGGCTGGTCATCCGCTACGGGGCGACCACCGACGCGCCCACCGTCTGCAATATGACGAACCACAGCTATTTTAACCTGAACGGCCACGCCAGCGGCAGTGCGCTGGGCCATCGCGTGACGGTGGACGCCGATTTTTACCTCGAAGCCGATGCCGCCAGCATCCCCACCGGGCGCAAGCTGCCGGTCAAGGGCACCCCGATGGACTTCACCGAAGAAAAGACGCTGGGGCTGGACATCGGCGCGGATTTCACCCCGCTGACCGATTGCTGCGGCTACGATCAGTGCTATGTCATCCGTGACAGCGGTCTGCGCCACGCCGCCTGGGCTGTCGGCCCCGAGACCGGCATCCGCATGGAGGTGCTGACGACCCTGCCGGGCGTCCACCTGTACACGGCCAACTTCCTGGCCCCGGTCACGGCGGGCAAGGACGGCGCACACTACGCTGCCCGGGATGCCGTCTGCTTTGAGACGGAGGACTTTCCCGACGCACCGAACCACCCGAACTTCCCCGACACGACGCTGCTGCCGGGCAAGCCGTACAGCTCGACGACGATCTACCGGTTTGATTTGGCGGAGATGTGATCTTCCTTGCCTTCCCCTGCGGGGGAAGGTGGCCGAGGCCCCGCCCGAGGCCGGATGAGGGGCAAGTTTTTGGATATTGCCCGTAAGCGGGAAACACCATAGACTTTTCCCTCATCAGTCCGCTATGCGGACAGCTTCAGTCTCCGCGCCAAGAGCCGCCTTCGGCGGTTGCGCTCCGACACGCGCCTGCGGGCGCAGCCCCGAGTGGGAAGCCTTTCCCTGCAAAAAACCGCCCTGCACGTTTTTTCGTGCGGGGCGGTTCTTTTTTACTTCTCTTTGCTCAGCAAGATCCGGTCATTGTCCAGCGCGTGGCCGACGTTCTCTGCGAAGCGATCCAGCAGGCCGTCCACGGTGGTGTGGGTGCGCTCCTCGCCGCTGATGTCCAGCACAATATGACCGTGGTCCATCATCAGCGTGCGGTTGCCCAGGGTCAGCGCGTCGTGCATGTTGTGGGTGATCATCAGGCAGGTCAGGTGGTTTTCGGCCACGATTTTTTTTGTCAGCTCCAGCACCTTGTCCGCCGTGCCGGGGTCCAGCGCCGCCGTGTGCTCGTCAAGCAGCAGCAGCTTCGGCGTGACGAGGGTCGCCATCAGCAGGGTCAGCGCCTGGCGCTGGCCGCCGGACAGCAGACCCACGGGCTGCTTCATGCGGTCCTCTAGCCCCAGACCCAGCGCGGAGAGCTTTTCGGCAAACAGCTCCCGGTCCTTTTTGTTGATGCGGGAGAACGCCGAGGTGTGCCCCGACGCGCGCAGGAAGGCCAGCGCCAGATTTTCCTCAATCGTCATGTGCGGGGCCGTGCCGCGCAGCGGGTCCTGGAACATGCGGCCAATCGCCTTGGAGCGCTTGAAATCCGGCAGAAAGGTGATGTCCCTGCCGTCCAGCGTGATCGTGCCGGTATCGGCGATGAACTCGCCCGCAATGGCGTTGAACAGCGTGGACTTGCCCGCGCCGTTGGAGCCGACAATCGTCGCAAAGTCGCCGTCGTCCAGATGCAGGTTCACGTTTTCGAGGGCGACCTTCTCATTGACAGTGCCCGGATTGAACGTTTTGCTGATGTTTTTCAGATCAAGCATGGCGGGCACCTCCCTTCTGGGCGTTGGCGCGGCGGCGGCGGAAATCTGCCTTGGCCTTGAGGGCCGGAGCTGCAATGGCCAGCGCGACGATGACGGCGGAGATCAGCTTCAGGCACTCCGACGGGACGTTGGCACGCAGAGCCAGCGCAATAATGAAGCGGTAGATGACGCTGCCCGCGACGGCGGCCACAGCCTTGACCCACATGCCGCCGCGGCCAAAGAGCGTCTCGCCGATGATGAGCGAGGCCAGGCCGATGACGACCATGCCGGTGCCGAGGTTGATGTCCGCCGAGCGCTGGTACTGGGCCAGCACCGCGCCGGACAGCGCGGTCATGGCGTTGGCGATGCAGAGGCCCACCGTGATGGTGAAGGCGGTGTTGATGGACGACGCACGGACCATGTCCGGGTTATCGCCGGTAGCGCGGATGGACAGGCCCAACCGGGTGCCGAGGAACGCGATGAGCAGCGCGCAGACCACAACGGTGACAAGCGCCGCCACGATGAACTTATAGGGTGCGCTCTCGCCAAAAACGCTCTGTGCAGCTGTAAAGACCGTTTTGGTTTTCAGCATGGGCACGTTGGAGGAGAAGCCCATGACCGCAAGGTTGACCGTGTACAGCCCCGTGTTGGTGATGATGCCCGCCAGAATCGACGGCACAGCGAGCTTTGTCTGCAAAAACGCGGTGATAAAGCCCGCCGCCGCACCGGCCAGCATGGCCAGCGGTAGCCCCAGGAACGGGTGGCCCGCCACGGCGGCGGTGGCCGACACGGCGCAGCCCAGCGTGAACGCACCGTCGGTGGTCATATCGGCGATGTTCAGCACGCGGAAGCTCAAAAACAGCGCCATAGCGACCAGCGCGTAGATAAAGCCCAGCTCCAGTGCATTCAGCACGGTGGCAACGGTAAACATAGGGTGACTTCCTCTCTGATTCAAATAATTAAAAACATGTAGGGGCGAGCATTGCTCGCCCGCTGAAGCTTTCCCGCAGCAGCCGCATCCGGTATGTGCGTTGCTGCGTCAGGTTCGCGGGCGAACAATGTTCGCCCCTACAGTCTCTACGATTTATTCCGCCGTGGTGACCTCGACGACCTGGCCGGCCAGATCGTTGAAGGCGCTGTAGTCGATGCCCAGGGCGGCGGCGGTCTCGGTGTTGACGGTGATGATGCCGCCGTCCATGATGTGGTACGCGGGGACAACACCGGTCTCAAGGATGTCGAGCGCCATGTCGGCGGTGTAGGTGCCCAGCTCGGTGTAGTTGACACCGCAGGTTGCAAACGCACCTGCCGTGACGAAGCTGTCCGCGCCGGTGTAGAACGGGATGCCGCCCTTGGTCAGCGTCTCGGAGACAGCGGCGGCAGCGGCCATGACCACGTTGTCCGTCGGGGTAAAGACGGCATCGACCTGGCCGACCATGCTGGACGCGGCGGTCATGATCTCGTCGTTGGTGTTGCCGGTCTTTTCGACGTAGGCAATGCCCTTGGCATCCAGATACGCCTTGGCCTCGGCAATCGGGGTCGTGGAGTTGGCCTCGGAGTTGGAGTAGAGCAGGCCGACGGTCTGGATGTCGGGCTGAACGGCGAACATCATATCCATGATGGACTGGGTGTTCAGCGCGTCGGACGTGCCGGTGACATAGTCGATGTCGGTCAGGTCTGCGGCGGCGGGGTCGGAGATGGCCGCGTAGATGACCGGGGTCTTGGTGGACTCGGCGGCGGTGGTCATGCACTGGGCGGCCAGCGTCGCGATGGGAATGATGGCGTCATAGCCGTCGGCGACGACCTGTGTGCCGATCTGGTTCAGCGTTGTGGCGTCGTTCTGGCCGTTGAAGTCCTTGTACTCGATCGTGATGCCCTTCTCGGCGGCCTTGGCGTCCAGCTCTTTCTCAATAGCCACGCGGATCTCGTCGAGGCTGGCGTGGTCGAGCTGCTGGACAATGGCGACCTTGTAGCTGCCAGCGGCGGCGGTGTCCGCGGTGCTCTCGGCAGCGGACGCGGTGGTCTCGGCGGAAGATGCGGCAGTGTTGGCGGTATCGGCGGTGAAACCGCAGGCGGCCAGGCTGGTCATCATGGCGGCGGCGGACAGAACAGCAACAAACTTTTTCATGGTAAATTCTCCTTAATTTGTAAATTGTAGTGAATGTCAGGTTTGTAGGGGCGGTCATTGCCCCTATAGTGCCCGGTGCGTTCCCGGGCCATCCAGTTTTACAAATTCAGGCTTGCCATCGTTCTTTCATCAGGTTCATGTTCCCTCTCCCCCATTGTCAAAAACAAAACTGCCCTTGCACAGAACTTCTCCTGTGCAAGGGCAGATAAAACAAATCTGTGGTGCCACCTTGCTTGCCGTGCTTACTATACAATCACGGCCACTCTGTAGGGAACCAACATTCCCCTGCTCTGTAACGGGAGCTGCCCGTCAACGGATACTGCGGGCCATGCCCGTTTCCCCGTGCCCTCCGCGAACCATTATGCAGACCCGCTCTGTATCCCCTTCCCAGCATCGGGGACTCTCTGTAACTGCGCTGTGTGCTTTACTTTCGCTTCATTGGTTTAAAGCATTTATACCACACACGGGCGTGATTGTCAACACCCAATTTCAAATTTTATTCAGATTCTGCGGATTCCGGCGACGCCATGTTGTTTTTATCCAGCACAAACAGTTTTTGCACCTGCTCGGCCACGGGGGTGCCGGTGTCCTTCAGCAGGCAGTTCTCCGTCAGGTAGGGGCTGTCCTCGCCGTCCAGCGCCAGCAGCATATCTTTTCCGCGCAGGGCGTCGCTGCCCAGGTACTCGGTCAGGCTGTCGGCGTCCCAGGCGGTCTCGGTATCGTCGGGCGTGAAGCTGCCGGCGTTGCTCCAGGTGCCGTAGACTGCGCCAATGGCGCAGACGCGCTGCGGGTCCTCGTCCTCGCCGTATTTCTGCTTATCCAGCTGCGCCTGCAGCTCGGACGCCATGCTGCCCTCGGTCATCAGGGCGCTGGCCTCGTCGGTAAAGATCAGGATGCCGTCCTTCTTATAGGTTTTCAGCAGCTGCTTCGCGTCGTAGGTCGGCAGCTCACTGTCGTCCGCGACGTTCAGCGTGCCCTGCATGGCGTAGTACAGGCGGGACACGGCGGCGTAACTGCTGCCGAAGAACCGCTCCATCTGGCGCGGATATTTGGCCATCGCCGTCTTGAACCAGTAGACGGCATTGCTGGTCGTGCCGCTGCGCATGACCTGCACAGCCTCGGCGATTTCTGTCTCGGGCGTGTTGTAGCTCGCATTGGCCAGCACGGTCAGCGCTTTGCCCACTGTCGCACTGCGGGCATCTGCCCCCAGACCCGCGGCGTGGAAAACACCGGGGTAGCGCGTGCGGACGTGCTCCCACAGGGTGCGGGCGCTGTCGCGCCGGTCGGCGGGCAGCACGGACAGGTAGCTGTTCAGGCTCCCGGTATTGCCGGTCTGCAGATAGTTGTCCAGCAGCACGCCCGCGGCGGCACCGTCCGGCACGGCCACGACCCGCACGCCCGCGCTGTACAGCTTGTCGATCAGCGCACCGCGCAGCTCATTGCCGCGCAGGTTGTCGGTGTCGGCCACAAAGACGCGGTACTCGTCGCTGCCGAAGTCCGACGCATCGAGCGCATAAGTCATATCAATGCGGTGCAGATACTTATTATTGTACTCCTCCACGGGGTTGGTCACGTCGGCGCTCTCGCGGGTCGCAATGACCAGCTCGCCCGCGGCCTCGGCGGCGGCGGTCTCCGGCGTGGCGGCAATGACCTCCTCGGCGGTCTTATCATCGTACAAAAAGTCCTGCAATGCCTTAATATTCACGACCCAGTCGGGGTCGTACATCAGGCGGTCATCCATGCCCGTGCGGATGCCGTAGGTGCCCTGCAGCGGCATGGACATCTGCTGCACATCGCAGCCCAAAAAGCCCGGCAGCTGCACGAGCAGCGCGGCGATCTCGGACTTGGTAAAGTTCGTCTGGATCAGCGGCAGAATGGTATTGAGCAGGTTGTCCAGCTCCATGACGCTGGCGTTCTGCACCTGATCCAGCACGGCCTTAATGACGGTGCGCTGGCGTTCGACGCGCTTCCAGTCGTTGTCGATCTTGCGCAGACGGGCGTATTGCAGCGCCGTGTAGCCGTCAAAATGGTTGGGGCCCGGGTCAACGTGGTTGACAATCAGCATCGAGTTGGAGGGGACCTCCCAGTTCAGGGCCTTGGCCTCCATCTCGGTAATATCAAGGTCTACGCCGCCGACGGCATCCACGATCTGGACGAAGGAGTTGAAGTTGACGCGGACGTAGTGGTCTACCTGCACGTTGAAGCAGTCCTCGATGGTTTTCATTGTCAGCTTTGCGCCGCCGTAGCGGAAAGTGTGGGTGATCCAGTCGTACTGGCCCTCATAGCCGTCCAGCAGAATCGGCACGCCGGTGCCGCGCTCGATGGAGACCAGCCGGATGACGTGATCCTTGATGTCGAGCGAGACCAGGATCATGCTGTCGGAGCGCGCGTCGTCGCTGAACTCGGTGGTGTCCTCCGTGCCGTCGAGCTGGTTCAGGTGGGTGAAGGCATCTGCGTCGTTGACGGCCTCGGTGCGCTCGTCAGTGCCGATGAGCAGGATGTTCAGCACGTTGTCGTCAGAGAACGGGCTGCCCTCGGGCATTGTCATCTCGCTTTCGGTGTGGGTCAGGCCGGTTCCGTCCAGATCCTGGTCCTCGTCCGCGCCGATCTCACCCATCTCGCTGACGCTGCCGTCATCATAGCGCAGCAGGTCGAGCTTGCCGTTGACGTAAAGGGCCGCCAGCACAGCCAGCACGGCCAGAATGCCGACAACAATGACCGCGATTTTGCCACCCTTGGGCAGGCGCCGCCACGGGTTCTTTTTTAGCGCTCCATCGGTTGTTTTTTCGGTTTTCGTTTTCAGTTCGTTCATATTTTTACTTTCCCCTGTTGTTGCCTTGCCTATAATCCTGTTGTGTAGGGGGCAATGGCCGCCCCTACATATATTCAGCGTGTCGAAAAACCTCCCTCTGCGAGGGGGCCAAGGGGTGAGCGCACCTTTTTCGACAGGCTGATATATTACGTGCGTTTTAAGCGTTTGGCGATTTGCCGCACATCACAATAATAATACAAAAACGCCAGCCCTGCAAAGACGGTCAGTCCCAGTGCGCGCCAGGTGAACCAGCCGTGCTGGATGCTGTGGGTGCGCAGCACGATGAACCACGCCGGGGTCATCAGCGCGCAGAGCCCCAGCGGCAGTGCGCGTGCGAGCTGCTGCCTGTCCCGGATGCTGGCTGCAAACAGCGCCAGAAGCAGAACGACAGCCAGAACCAGCGGCCAGAACAGGTGTTTGCCCGCCAGTGTCGTATATACAAAACGTAAAATATTACTCCAAGTCAATTCCATGCCGTGCCAGCTGTCGGCGGCAGTGCGCACGCCCACCTGATGCAGCGCGTCGGCGATGACGTTCTGCTCGGTGACAAGCCCGGCCAGCACCCATTTGGATGCCCAGCAGAGCAGGTAGCCGACGCCCCACGTCAGGCTGCCGCCCACAACGATGCCGCACTGCCTTGTGCCGGCCCGCAGGCGCTGCTGCGGCTCAAGCAGCCAGCAGACAAGCGGCAGGCCAAGGGTCAGGACCGGCGTGACGAGCAGGTCGCAGAACGACGTCACAACGCCAAGAACCAGCAGTGCCAGGCAGACATCATCGCTGCGGCGGGGCTTGGCCAGCACCCAAACGCAGCCCGCGTAGGCAACGGCAAAGCAGGTGAAAAACTGTACCTGATGCGGTACCCAGAACGCCGTGACCAGCATCTGGCTGACCGCGAACCACGCCGCGGCCCGCAGCCCGCAGCGGCGGTGCAGCAGTACCGCCACCGCGGCAAACAGCGCCGCCAGCATCAGATACTGCACCACGCGCACGCCGGTGATGTCGGTGACCAGCAGCAGTGGGCGCAGCCAGATCAGGTAGCCGTGCCAGTACCGCGCGTAGGAGAACGGCACAAGCGCGGGCGCGTCGGTGCGCTGTGCGCCCGCGGCCCAGTCCCTTTCTATGTACCATTGCAGGTCATCGGCCAGCGTCTCAAAGTTATCGACGTTGTAGGCCGTATTCGTCATCATGGCGGTCAGCGGCGGGGCCTCGTCGGCGGACGCGGCCTCGGTCAGCATGATCGTGTCGGTGTAGTTGTCCATCTGGAACAACTTGAAGTTCAGATATTCCGGGTACAGCCCCTCACCGGCGATTTTCACCGCTGAGTCGTAGACATGGTCCCGCACCGGCTCCCCGGGCAGGGCGTAGGCCGCCAGCAGCAGCACAAAAAGCGCCGCCAGCGTCACGGCGAACACCGCCAGCGCCCGCAGGGCAAAGGGTGGTTTTTGGTTTTGTGGTTTTGCCATGCGGCACCCCTTTCACACAAAAATACAGTTTAATTATAAAACAAAACTCCCGCCGTTGCAACGGTGGGAGTGTGAAAAAAGGTTGAACAAATGTTGGGGCAATACCGCATAATTCTAAGTGCCGATACGGCGAGCGAGGTGCGGCAGCTGCTAAGCCAAAAGCGCAGATAATACTGGATGTCTTATCGAGCATTTTGGCAACGCAGATGCCGTGCCGCAGCCGCCGGAGCGGTGCTTAAGCCGTTAGGCGGGAATTGTGCGGTATTGCCTTGGGACGTCCTTGCTCCCTCGCAGAGGGGGCCAGGGGAATGTTCCCTACACCATATCCGTCTGCCTGGACACCGACAGCACGATGCCCATCTCCCCCAGCAGCATCAATAAGCTGGTGCCGCCCGACGAGAAAAACGGCAGGCTGATGCCGGTGTTCGGGATTGTGTTCGTCACAACGGCCATGTTCAGAATCGCCTGCAGCGTGACCTGCACGACGAACCCGACGACGAGCAGTGCGCCGAACTTATCCCGCGCGCGCACCGCAATCGACATGCCGCGCAAGAGCAGCAGCAAAAACAGCGCCACGACCAGCGCCGCCCCGATAAAACCAAGCTCCTCACACAAAATCGAAAAAATAAAGTCGTTCTGCGGCTCCGGCACGTACAGATATTTCTGTCGGCTGTTGCCCAGCCCCAGCCCGGCCAGCCCGCCCGACGCGATGGCGTAGAGGCTCTGGATCGTCTGGTGACCTTCGCCCAGCGGGTCGGCAAAGGGGTCGCGCCACGACGCGAGCCGGTCCGTGGCGTAGGGCACCAGCTCCGGCAGCGCAATGACCGCCGCCGCAATGGCCGCCGCGCCCAGCCCCCCGGCCAGCCCGAACCAGTGCAGCCCCGTGCCGCCCACAAACATCAGCACCGCGCCGATGGACAGGATCAGCAGCGTGCCGGACAGGTGCGGCTCCAGCAGCATGAGCACCGTGACGACCCCCAGAATCAACGCGAACGGCACAACGCCTGTGGAAAACGACTTCATCCTGTCGTGATTCAGTGAGATGATATGCGAGAACACCAGCACAATCGAGAATTTTGCGATTTCACTGGGCTGCAGCGTGCCCAGCCCCGGCAGCACGATCCACCGCTTGCAGCCGTTGTACTCCGGCATGAAAAGCACGATGGCAAGCAAAAGCAGCGAGATCCCCAGCATCGGCCAGGCCAGCCTGTGCCAGACGTGGTAGTCCACCAGGCTGGCCGCGTACATAGCCAGCACGCCCAGCGCCGCAAACAGCAGCTGCGGGCGGATGTAGGTGTAAGCGTCGCCGCGGCGGTAGAGCGCCACCGCGTACCCCGCGGAGAACAGCATGATGAGCCCGTAGCTCAACAACAGCAGCAAGATCAGCAGAAACGGTATGTCGAATGTCGGCAGCGATGCCGCCCGCGCCCGAATCCTTTGTACAAGTGCAGCCATAACAAAGCCCCCTGCGCAGAGTGTACGCAGGGGGCGGCGGGTTTATGCTTTTGTCAGCGGTTCAAATCAAGGCTCAGCATCGTGTAGCCGTTGGCGCCGCTCTGGATGCTCTGGCCACTGGCCTCATAGCAGGCCTGCAGGACCTCCATGTTGGGCTGGGGCGCGTCCGGGTCGGTAATGGTCCCGGTGGCAAGGGCCTCGTTATAATTCTCAATAACCTGGGCACAGATGCGGCGGCGATCCCGCAGCGGTGTCAGCAGGTTGGCCATCCACTGCTGGTACATGCCGTGGTAGTCGCTGCCGTGGTCAGCAAACAGAAAGTAATATTCCTGCTCGACCTCCATGGGCGACGCCTGGCGGCTGTAGAAATCCCCCAGTGCCATGCGCTTTTTATCGGTGGAGTATTGCAGGATGTCCGACAGTCCATTGAGGAAAAGCTCTGGGTGCCGAATCCATTTGGAGTACGGCTCCACCTGCACTTTTAGTGCATCAAAGACGGCCAGAAAATCCTCAAGCGCGATCTTCATCTCGCCCTTTTCCCATTTCTGGATCGTGCGCTTATCCCGGCCCAGGCGGTCTGCCAGTTCCCGCTGTGAAACACCCGCTGCCTCCCTCGCAGCGGTCATTGCTTCTGCCACACGGCATCGATATGCGGACATAACATCTTCTCTCCCCTCAAAACGCGATTCACCGCCGGAAAAACAGCAAAGCGGCGGTGCAAAATGCGCCGCCAAAATTTCCGGCACTGGTTGTGTACTTTGCACACCGGGATATGCTATATTGTGAAGGGCGGCATCCATAAGTACACTAACACTACCATAATTTTACCCCAGTTACCATTTTTTGTCAATATATTTTGTTATGTAACATAGCAGGAGTGGGTGAAAATCGTGTATACCTATCGCGTTGTCTGTCAAAAGCTCTCCGCGCCCGAGCTCGGGCCCTACACTACCTACGGCATTCTGGCCGCGCGGGACCTCCGCGGCTGCCAGCAGGTCGTGCAGTTTATCTCCGACGTATCGTTGGACCGCGCCTTCGTCGAGGCCCTCGCACGCCGCTGCACCGCCGCCCAGCTCGACCCCTGCCACCTGCTGGACGTGGTCGAGGATGCCATTGGCGGGTAAAGCCTTCCGCCCCCAAAGGCTTCGACCAGTGGCGAGGTGCGCCCTTTTGCCGGGTGTCCTATAGCGCAAGGGACACCTCTCACATGCTGTTCCCGGCAAGCGCAGTCCTTGCCCGGGTGTGTTTGCCGTGCGCCTTTTTATGCGGCCACCGCAACTTGCTTGTCAGCTCCTGCTCATACTCCGGCGTGGCAAAAAATCACATTCGTGGCCTATTGAATATGTAGAGGCGACCATTGGTCGCCCGCCAACTTGGCGCAGCAACGCCTTTTCCGGGTAAGTTTTTTCACAGGCAAACGGGCACGGGCGAGCAATGCTCGCCCCTACAAGAGTTTTTTGACAGTCTGCATACTCAGGGAAGATATAAGATTCCATCTTCAACTTGAACATTGGTGTGCCGCATAAGCTGACCCCTGCCCTTTTCGGCTCCGGATAAGGATAAAACCGCAAGCACACACGACCAAATTCACGGACATTCCCGTTGAATTTGTGTTGTGTTTACGCTTTTTTTGTGGCGATTTTTGCGCAACAGTTGCGCAAAAACATCAGCAAAACTCTAACAAGTGCTGGGCGGTGTGTATAATAGCTGCCGAAAGCGCTTGTCATTGTGACGAATTCGACAAGTCAAAATTTTGCAATCTGCCAAAAGTCACTTGCTTGAATGTAGCCGTATTGAAATTTTCATCCCAAAGTATTATACTGCTTTTTATAAAAAGGCACACACACAAACATACCGTGTCTTACTTTTCCCGACGCAAGCGCAAATGTTTGCACATCGGATTATATTCTCAAAAAAGACTGTAAACACAGCTCAGCTTGTGGAAAAAGTCCGTTTCCGTGCCAGATGTGCGCAGCGCATAAAATCGCGCCGAATGGCGCGCGTTCCCCCGATATATCGTGAGAACACACATATATAGAAAAGGAGTCGAAGCAAATGACGAAGGCATTTTCTATCCTGCACCGTGCGGCGGCACTGCTTGTCGCCCTGTGCCTGCTGGTCGGTATGGCTCTGCCGGTTTATGCAGCTGAGGATGAGGCTTTATTTTTTGACGCAGGTTCGGAAACGATTCCGACCATTCCTGCCGCAGACACGTCAAGCGAGGGTGTAGAGCCTGCGCAAGAACCTATTGTATCCGACTTGGAAACGATTCCGGATGAAGGAGATACCCCGCCCACTGCGAACGAGCCGGGAACAGAAGCGGGAGACACGGTAAATAATGCAGCAGCGGTTCCGAACAATGACGGCAAAACCCAGGAAGCGGCAGAAAATCAGACTCCCGCCGCCGATACGGACACCGCCCCTGCCGACCCAGCCTTGACGAACAAAACCCCTGCGGACACTTCCGATACGGCTGCCGCGCCAAACCATGCCATCAACGCAGAGGAAGCCACGGCGGCAAAAACCAACACAGAGCAAGATGTCCTTTTTGCTGACGGGGACAACCCCAACGAAGAAGATACTATGCCTGCGGATGATTCGCCTGACAACGATGACGCGAACACACCTGATACGATAGCGGATACCAGTGTATCGACGGGCTTTATCCCGGCAACGACAACCATTTATTTTGAGGATGACGGCAGATACAATACAACATATAACGGTCAAAACTGTACCATCCGTTTTTATGCACAAAAGGTAGCCTCTACTGACGCAGGTACCGCCGACTTGAACAAGGATATGGTGGATGCCGGAGAAACAACCGATAGCAATGGGGAAAAACATAGAGTATTCAGCGTCACACTGAATTCCGCAGATTATCCGGATGACGGGTTTTATCGGGTTATTTTCCAGTATTGGGTAGGCGGCAGCTGGCAGGAAGAAATCTTTGCCTTTGGCAATGGTGATCGTGAAACCGGAGCCACCACTCACTGGACAGCGATTGACCAACTTGCCGGTAAAAAGTTTGTTCGAACAGACAAAAATACTACGGACAAAAATTACAATCGGGGTTCATCTTACAACGCCGCCCAATGGACGCGCGTGGAGTACTATTACAAGGATATGCCGCTTTACTTCAAAAATGCAAGCGGCACCGCGCTTACCAACGTAACCGCAACATTTTACAAGCTGGTAAACGGTGCCCTGGCACCAACCGACAGCCAAACGATCGGCACGGTGGATGCGGGCAAACTTGCCGCGCAGCAGATCCGGATCCCCGACAATGATTCGCGGTTTGTGCAGTTTACTTGGAACAATGGCCAAAGCGCCCTGTATGATTTCACCACAGACTTCACCACATCCCACTACGCGGATGCCCAGAAACTGGACTTAACAGCGGCAAATTGCTATGTCTACAACGATACCACAAGCACCTGGGCAAGCGCGGGCGGTGATTTGCTTACCGCGGGCAAAAAGATTTACTTTGACGCCACGCTGTCCGCGTACAGTTATGAGGGCGAAGGTTTACAGCAGTCCGCCATGGGCGACGGCGAAACCATGTACTGCTTCCTGACGAGTTCAGACGGCGCGGTCACACAGCAGCCGATGACACAGGAAAAACCTGACTCCACAGCCGCTGACCGCAAGCTGTGGTCTTGCGAGATTCCCGGCGATGGAAAAACTTACACCGCGGTGCAATTCTCCGCAACGGATAACCAAAACGCCCCCGCAAAAGACAACAAGACCAGAAAGTACAGCACGGCAGAAATCCCCCCAGCCCTGCAAGAACCCTGCTTCTTTGCCGACGACGGCGACCCGTCGGCCTACACGGGCGGCGAAGGTGTCAACCGCGACGGCTACTGGGGCGAGAAAGCCTCTGTCCGCGATGCCGAAAGCGGCAAAAATACCACCGTTGTGGACATTGATAACAGCGGCACTTTTACCCAACAAAAGGATACAAAGTATATCACCAGCACCCTGTACGATTACTACACCGACTACGAGCTGAATGGCCTGAACCGCGACACTTACTCGTGGGTGACCACATCTTCCCAGCGCGGGTACGTCACTTTTGAGCAGTTCAACCGCGCATTAAGCAGCGCTTACACTGCAAACGGCAATGTAAAATACCCGCTTTATACCGGGCATTTCCAAAAGTCAGGCTGGGGCGACCCCTTTGCAACCGTTGCCGCCGGTATGGGTCTATACGGCTGGGGCGCTGAGGGTAGTTCCAACTACAATATCTTTATGGCCGTGAATAACTCGGCCTTGGATGATAATGGTAATGGAAGCTCCGATTACAATCGCACCTTCCAGGGCCTTGTGGAAAGCAAGACCTCTGACGGTACGGCAAACGGTCTGCCGCTGTTAAGAACCAAGAATTCCAACACAAATGCGTCGGTTGACCCGCACTTTGACAAAGACTTCCTGCAAGGCAAAAACGCCTTTAACACCGTGCTGGGCAAGGTGTACGAGGATGTTTCCTTCCCGCTCAAGCAAAAAGCCGTTTTTGCGCAAAATCCGGACAGTCCGGACGATAACGACCCGGAGAGCAAAGCCGAATATTGGTACTATGACAGCAGCAAAAGCTCTCTGTATTTGAAGCAGAACCAAACCGACGGCAAGTATTATCTGGAATCCCCCAAAGGTGGTGACGGCAACCCCACCACGGACAGCAAATCACAAAACATTTCGTCACCAAACAATACCAATGGCACCTACGGCTTTTTCCCGTTTAACCAAACAGTCAGCACAGTCGGGGCATCCCAATACAACTACGGCTTTGGCGCCAAGCTGCAATTTGACTTTACGCTTACAGAGGACGGCAAGGTTGTTGTAGGAAAAGACACCAGCGGCAGGAACATTGAAGTTCCTATCAAGTTCTTCTTCTCCGGCGACGATGACGTGTGGGTCTACATTGACGGCGAGTTGATGCTGGATGTCGGCGGTGCGCACGGCAAAGCGTCCGGTCTGCTGGAATTTGGCGCGGGCAGCACCGTAACCCCCTACGTCAGTTCCAACAAGAACACCGACACAAGCGACACCATGGTCTACCAGACTGATACCACCAAAACCGTCTGCTTCAACCAGACCCCTGTCACGTTCACCAAGACGACAGGCAAAGCCATCCAATTAGACAAAGACCGCACCACCCACACCCTGACCATGTTCTATATGGAGCGCGGTATGTGGGAGTCCAACATGGCGGTGGCGTTCAACTTCCCCGACAATAACAAATTGCAGGTTGAAAAGCAGGTCGATCTCAGCAAGGTAAACACCGCGTTCAAGTCTTTATTCCAAAATCAAAAGCTCTTTACCTTTACCCTGCAAAACTTGGCTACGCATTACGGCCCAAAAGCAATCACCAACAGCACCCCCGACCCCGTGGCAGTCGGCAGCGCTTTCTCCGCTAGCAGCAGTGATACTGACAGTACAACCATGGAAAAGGACGATAATCCGCCCGACACAAGCGGAACATACACTGGTCAAACCGTAAAATGGTACGCCCAAGGGTATGATAAAGGCAGCGCACACCGCAACCTGCGCTACGGCACTATGACGCTGACAAACCCGCTCAACATCGAAAACCGCGACTATCTGTCCTTTGACGTTTACGCCGTGGGCAACCCGGGTGACGGCGTTCTGTCCACCAACTACCTGTATCTGACCTTGGTGGACAACAACGGCAAGAAGATGGGCTGCGATGCCAACAGTCAAAAGTCCTATCTGAACACCATGCTCAGCGGCAGCGTTGTGATGCAAAACGACAAGTGGGTCACGGTCAAGCTGCAGCTGAACAAAATGCCAAAGGACACGGACTTTGACCTGACCAAACTCTCAAAAATCCTCATTGGCGATGACTACGAGCGCACGGTTTACTTCCGCAATTTTGTTTTTACCGCCAAGCCCGTGGCAAACAAAACGGTGGGCTTCTCGGTAGAGCAAGCGGATATCCCGGACTATGACTCGGCGGAAAGCAATACCTTGAAGCCCGCCAGCGGCGCGATATTTACGTCCAGCGTAGCGGGCAGCGGCACGCAGGCGGTGGACACCGATGGCACGTTTGATTTGCAAGACGGCGAAACCGTGACCTTTACGGACCAGTTCCGCTGTGGTAGTTATATCTCGCTGCAAGAGGCGGAAAACACCGCCTTGTACGGCACCCGCTGGGAAGTGTACGAGAACGGGACGTTGGTCAACGCAGCGGGGACAAGTCCGTCTGTAAGCGGCACAACCACCACCCCGCTGCAAGGCGGCGGCACAAAGCCGGAGGACGGCAGAACCGAAACGGCGGACACACCATCAACAGGCAGCAACTACAACGGCAGCAAGCCAGACGCAAATACGCTGGTGTTCCGCAGTTACGCCGCGCCGGAAGAAGAATTCCCCGAATTGAAGGTCAAGTTCATTAACACCGTCAAGGTCGGTACGCTGGTAATTAAAAAGGAACAGCCGAACGACGAAACAACGGCGCTGACAGGCAGCTACACGTTTACCGTCACCTTCAGCAACGTTGGCGGTATCGGCTTGGGCAGCGCGGACAGCGTACCACAAATGACCAATACCATTCCAGTTGGCGGAAGCTGGGAAATTACCGGCATCCCCATTGGCACACGCTTCCGGGTAGTTGAAACGCCCGCCGCTGACAGCAGCCTGAAAAGCGTAATCTGCGACGCCACTGACGCAAAGTACGATGTGGACAACGGCGTGCGCGGCACGGTTACCAGCGATAAGACAACCGTCACCGCCACCTTTACCAACACGGCACACCAATTGATGGATATTGAGGTGGAAAAGCAGTGGCAGGATGCAGACGGCAACAAGCTGACCGATAAACTGCCGGATGCGATTTGGGTCAAGCTGGAGCGCCGCCATGTGAATGACACAAGCGGCGCGTGGCAAGACGTGCCGTCTATGGACGCTGTCGAGCTAAAATACGACTATATGTCCAAAACGTGGACGCACACGTTTAAACGTCTGGACAAGACGGATGTCAACGTCACCGGCAACCCCGAATATGTGTACCGCGTGGCGGAGTGCGCAAGCAAAGACGGCAAGTATAAGGCAGACGGTACGGTTACGATTGGCGCATACACCTACACCGCATCGCAGACAACCGACAGCACAACCGGCAAAATCACCCTGACAAACAAGCGCACCGACCCGAAATTTGCCCTGAACCTTACCAAAATGGGCATAGACGGTACAACCACTCCCCTGCTGGGCGGCGTGGAGTTCAAGCTGGAAAAGCTGAACGATAGCGGCGCGGCTGAAACAACCTATAACGGCGTGACGGGCAGCGATAGCACGAACCAAGGCAAATGCAGCTTTGCGTCCCTGACCCCCGGCAGCTACCGCCTGACCGAGACCAAGACCGCCGAGGGCTACACCCTGCTGGCCGAGCCCATCGAATTTACGCTGACAGCGGACGGGCAATGCCGACGCGGCGACGAGACGTTTGGCAAGATAACCCCAGGTGCCGACGGCGTGTACAACATTGCCCTGACCATTTACAACCGCAAGGGCTTTACCCTGCCGCACACGGGCGCGGACGCACCCAGCCTGTGGCTGCTGATAGGTTTGCCCGCACTGGTGGCTGTGCTGCTGGTGCTGGTGTTCCGATACAATAAGAAAGGGGGCAGACGTTCCTGACCCCCACCCCTCTACACAAACCAACATAGAAAAAAGAGGTATGCATCAAAATGAAACTGAAACGTTTATTTACCGCAATCCTCAGCGTCGCCCTGACCCTGAGCCTTTGCGCCATGCCCGCCATGGCGGAAGGGGCGACGACGGCGGGGGCGATGCCTAAGACAAGCACAAGCACGATTGACAAAAACCAGAAAGGCTCTATCACCATCTATAAGCGGGCACTGGATAGTAGCGGAAATGCAGGTACTGCCGGTGATGGCGAAACAATGGTGAGTCCGCAGGGGGCAGCATTGAAGGATACAGGCTTTACCCTCTATCAGGTCATGGATACAAATACGTTGCTTGCCTACTATAATGATAACACAACTGCCGATCAGGTAGATGTTAAGGACTACTTTACTAACTATGCTGAGAATAAGACGGCAGCAGGGCTGAAAACTGCTTATGCTACTGCTTATAAGTCAGAAGTGCGTACAGATGAAAACGGCAAGGCTACCTTCACCGAACTGCCTGTCGGTATGTACCTTGTAATTGAAACCAAAACCCCGCAGGCTGTTACCATGCCCGTAGAGCCTTTCTTGGTTTCGATTCCTATGACCCGCATTGGCGACAAGACTACGGGCGCTGATAACCAAAACCAAAAAGAATGGCTGTATGATGTGACTGTCTACCCCAAAAACAGCATTGCCAAAGGCACGGTAAACCTTGTCAAGCAAGGCAAACAGGGAAGTACAACAACACCGCTGGCAGGCGTCAAATTCACCCTGAACAAGAAGAATGACACAGATGATGACTATACTGCGGTAAAAACTGACGTTGCCACGGATACGAATGGCAAAATCACTTTAGATAACCTTGCCAAAGGCCGCTACTACCTGCAAGAAACAGGTTATACCGACGGAAATGACAAGGGCTATATCCTGAACACCACCGGCAAATTCTACTTTGACATTGACGAGAATGGTAAGGCTGTGAAAGTTGACGATACCATTGACGGTAAGGTGGATGACGCAAGTTTTACCATCGACAGCACCCACGCCACTTTGACCGTTACGAACTACAAGCCCGATATTGCAAAGACCGTCACCAAGCGCGACGGTACCGCAAATACACATGAAGCCGATTACGGTGTTGGCGATGCCGTGCCGTATACCCTGACTATCAAAGTCCCTGAAAACATCACCAGCCTGAAAACCTTTACGGTTACCGATACCACGGTTAAAGCACAGTTGATTCAGAATAAGGGCAGTGTAAAAATCAGCGGCAAGAATAATGCTGGCGGCGATGTAACCCTTGCTAAGAGTGCTTACACCATTACTGTTGCACCAGATGCCAACAACTCCGTTATGACGGTTGCCTTTACGCCGAGTGCATTGACTGGCGTTGCCGGCGGCGAAATTACCATTGCCTATACCGCTACCGTTCAGAGTGGTGCAGTTGTTGCCGGAAACGGCAACGTGAACACTGCCAAGATCGTCTATTCTCGCAAAACCAACCTGACGGATGAAACCGGCGGCAACAAGCCCTACGAAATCACGGACAAGGGCGTTGTTTACACCTTTGGTCTGAACATCCACAAGACTGCCAAGGGCGGCACCATGAACGGAACGGGTCTTAAGGGCGTTACCTTTGACCTGTACAAGAAGGTGGATACGGAAACGCTGAATGGAAATAGTAAGTATCCCTTCTGCGGCCAAGAATACGCCGCTATCAGTGGTGACGATGCCGTAAAACTGGGCTTGACCACTAACTCTGCTGAAAATTGGATCAAGATCAAGACCCTTACAACGGGCGAAAACGGCTACGTCTCCGCAGCGGGTCTGCCCTCCGGCACCTACAAACTGGTCGAGACCAAGACCGTGAACGGCTACAACCTGCTGTCTAAGCCTGTGGATGCAAAACTGAACCTTACTTATGCTGCTACATGGTCAACCACCAAGACATATGACGATAATGGCAACCAAATCAAGGCTGAAACAAATACCACAAACTATACGAGAGATACCGCGCCTGTGGCGGATCCCAGCGCAGCGATTGAAATCGTCAACCGCGCGGGCTTTACGCTGCCTGTCACCGGCGGTTTCGGTACGCTGCTGTTCAGCGGTATCGGTGTGCTGCTGGTTCTGGCGGGCGTCAGCGTTCTGTTCAGCCTGAAAAAGAAATCCAACCGTGCGTAATGCACACCATCCAAACACCCACAGCAAAATAAACGGGTAATCCATAGGGGAAGGGCCGGAAACGGTTCTTCCCCTATGGGCGGTTGTGGCAGTGCGTCAACCCTTTACAGAAAGGCTCTTTGCAATGGAAACCACCGTCAAATTAAAACTTGGCTTTGCTGCGCTGATGATCGTCTCCGGCATCGGCGTGGCCATGTACCCCGTTGTCAGCAACGCGGTGGCACAGCGCCACGCAAGTTCGGTCATTGAAAGCTACAACGACAACGTGCAGTCGATGGACGCCGAGAAAATCGACGCCGCCAAGGAGGCTACGCGCCGCTACAACCAACAGCTGAACAATGCCATTGACCGCGACGCGGCGGGCGAAGCGGACGACATCGGCACAAGCTATGTGGACATGCTGGACGTGGGCGAGAGCCTTGGCTACATTACCATACCCAAAATTGACGTAAACCTGCCCATTTATGAGGGCACAAGCGACGATGTGCTGGTAAAGGGCGTCGGACATCTGGAAGGCTCCAGCTATCCGCTGGGCGGCGCGGGCACCCACAGTGTGCTGACGGGGCATCGCGGTATGGCCGAGGCGGTACTGTTTACCGACCTGGACAAGCTGGGTGCGGGTGACCGCTTTTACCTGCACATCATGGACGAGGTGCTGGCGTATCAGGTAGACCAGGTCAAGGTCGTGGAGCCGGAAAACACCGAGGATTTGGAAATTATCCCCGGCGGGGACTACTGCACGCTGGTCACCTGCACACCCTATGCCATCAACACCCACCGTATGCTTGTGCGCGGCGCCCGTGTGCCGTATACCGGAGAGGATGAGCAGCCCGACACGCCGCAGACCGTGCAGTACCAACAGCTGAATACCGGCAACGTGGTAAAGCGCATTGTGGACGCCTGGCCGTGGATCAGCGTGACGGGCAGTGTGGTTATCGGCGGCGAGGCGCTGCTGTTGCTGCTGCTGTTGCACCGCTGCAAAAAGCGCGAGGAGGAAGACTGATGAAACGCCTGTTTCTGCAAATTTTTGCATGCCTGGCAATTTTGCTGGGCGTTGGGCTAATGCTGCAGCCCACGGTCAGCCGATATCTGACGGAGCAGAAAAGCACAAAAACCGTGCAAAAATTTGTGCAGGCCGCCGAAGCTGCCGCCCCCGCCGCGCCTGAAACCTCCGCCGCCGAACCCGCGCGCGCCTACCCCGAACTGTACGACGCGTTTCTGGCCTACAACCAACAGCTTTTTGCCCAAGGCCAAAGCGGCCTGAAAGACCCCTTTGCCTACGAGACCCCCGCCTTTGACCTGACGGGCTACGGCTTGCCCGACGACGTTATCGCCGCGCTGTGGATACCGCGTCTGGACTTGGAATTGCCTGTTTATCTGGGGGCCAACGCGGCCAACATGGCCCGCGGCGGCGCGCTGCTGGGGCAGACCTCCATGCCGCTGGGCGGCGAAAACACCAACACCGTCATTGCCGCCCACCGCGGCTATTACGGCGCGGAAATGCTGCGCAACGTGCAGCAGATACAAATCGGCGACAAAATTACCCTGACAACGCCGTGGGACACGCTGGTTTACCGCGTGTGCGAGCTGAAAATTATACAGCCGGACGACATAAACGCCGTGCTGATACAGCCCGGCCGCGACCTGCTTACCCTGACGACCTGCCACCCCTACACCCAAAACACCCAGCGCTACCTGGTGATAGCCGAGCGCGACCCCGACGCAGAGGCCGCCACCCATGCGGCAGACCTGGCCGAGTGTGACGAAACCTGGGACGCCGCACCGCGCCAAGTGACGGTGGAGGCCGACGGTACCTCCGCGCTGGAGGAAGTCACCCCCGAAAGTATCACTCCCCTGCCCCACGAGGGCGGCGGCGAAAACGCGGGCGGCGCGTACTCCAACTGGGTGATTTGGCTGGAAAACAACGCCCTGTGGGCGGGATGCCTGCTGATTGCCGCCGTGATCGGCTGTATGCTGATTTGGCGCAGGCATAGAAAGGATTGACCCATGCAGAATATCAACGAAAAGGCGCTGGCCGTTACAGCCGAGGTAAGCAAGGCGGTGCTGGGCAAGCCGGAAGTCGTGCTGAAAATCATGATGGCAATACTGGCCCGCGGCCATGTGCTGATTGAGGATATCCCCGGCGTGGGCAAAACTACGCTGGCACAGGCGTTTGCCCGCGCTATGGACCTGACCCAAAACCGCGTGCAGTTTACCCCCGACGTTCTGCCGTCCGACATTGTGGGGTTCTCGCTGTACCAAAAGGAAACCGGCAAATTTGTATACCACCCCGGCGCGGTGATGTGCAACCTGTTTTTGGCCGATGAAATCAACCGTACCAGCGCCCGCACCCAGTCCGCCTTGCTGGAAGTCATGGAGGAAAGCGCCGTCACGGTGGACGGCGTGACGCGCGTTCTGCCGCAGCCGTTTACCGTTTTTGCAACGGAAAACCCCGTCGGCTCGGTGGGTACGCAGATGCTGCCGGAATCCCAGCTGGACCGTTTTATGGTCTGCGTGGTCATGGGCTACCCCGATGCGGAGGCGGAAATGGAGATTTTGTCCCGCCAGCCGCGCCGCGCCCTGCTGGACCGTGTGCAGCCGGTGATGGACAAAAACGACCTGCTGGCTATGCAGCAGCAGGTAGACGAAGTATATATGAACGATGAAATCAGACGGTATATCGTGGAGCTCTCCCGCGCGACGCGGCAGGACAGCCGCCTGACGCTGGGGCTTTCGCCCCGTGCGTCGCTGGCAGTGGCTGGTATGGCGCGCGCGGCGGCTTTTCTGGGCGGGCGCAATTATGTGGCCCCGCAGGATATTACCGCGATTTTTGCCGATGCGGCCCGCCACCGTCTGCGCCTGACCGAACAGGCCCGCACCGGCGGCGATACAGTGCAGAATATCCTTGACGATGTTCTGCACACCGTGCCGCGCCCCCGCCCGGAGAAACCGTTCCATGGCAGGTAAGGTGGGCTGCACGCTGCTGCTGGCCGTGCTGTTTGCCGCGGCAGCGGTTAGCCGCACGTCGTTTGCGGTCTTTTTGGCGGCACTGGCGGTGCTGCTGGTCGGCTTTTTGGCGTGGTATGTCCGCACGCTGCGCAGGGATGTGACGGTAACGCTGCAGCTGCCTGCCCGCCCCGTGCACCCCGACGAGGATTTTGCCGTACTGGTGAAACTGCACAACAACGGGCGGCGGCCCATGCCGGAGCTGCGTGTCGTTTTGCAGGCTGTGGACGCCGAAAGCGGAACGGCCATTGAACTGCCCTGCGGCGCGATGCTGGCCCCGCATCAGTGTGCCGATTTGCGCGTGACCCTGCGCGCAGCAAAAAGCGGTCTGTGGCGGTTCCGTGTGCGGGAAGCCACCGTGCGCGACCCGTTGGGGCTGTTTGCCGCGCACTGCGCCGTGCCGCCCCAAAGCAGAGAACTGTGTGTGCTGCCCCCCGCCGAGGGCGAGGACGACGGCGCAGGCACAAAACCGCAGAACTGCGCCGAAAAAGTGACTGCGGCGGGCTGCGATTTGACCGACGGCGTTTATGATCTGCGCCCCTACCGTGCAGGCGATTCACCGAAGCTGATCCACTGGAAACTGACCACCCGCGTGGGCGAGTTGACCGTGCGCGAGCCGTTGGGCGCAGCCTACCGCGCTGACCCTGCGGGCAGCGTTTTGGCAGAGGGGGCCGACGCGCAGCAGCAGTTGTTGCACTTTGGGCAGGCCGCCGTAAAGCGGCTGCGCAGATTGACCCGCCGCAAGGACACCGACCCCGCTACGGGGCTGGTATTTGTGGACCGTGTGCTGCTGCCCCGCACCAAGGCCGCTGCCCACCCCATGGCGGAAACGGCGGCGGATCTGCTGATTTCGGAGCTGCTGGCCTTGGGCTTACTGACGGCACTGAACGGTGCGTTTGCACTGGCATTGCCGATTTGGGTGTGGCTTGGCGTGGCGGCACTATGTGCGGCGTGGCCGGCACTGCACCGCGTCCCGCTTTCCAAGGCGGGCCGTTACGGCGCGGCACTGGCGCTGGCCGTGGGGTATCTGGTGCTGCTGTTTGCCGTGCAGCAGCCGTTTTTGGCCGGTGCGGCACAGTGCGCGGATGCCGTCAGGCTGTGCTTGAATACACGCTTCAACGCAAATTTTGTGGTGTCCGCCTCGCCGGTTTCGGCGCAGATGGGCCTGTTTGCGCTGCTGACGGCAGTGCCGTTTACAATGTTTTTGGCCGCGCTGACAGCCCGCCACACCGACGTGCTGCTGCTGGGGGCGGTGTTTCTGCCGATTGTGGTGTTCACGCTGTTGGCGGGGACGGGCCGTGCCGTTTTGGGCTGGCTGCTGCTTTTGCCGGGCTGGTTGGGAAGCTGTGCGGCGGCGCGGTCGCTGGTGCGCAAACGGCTGTGGCGCGGCAAGGATTCCGCTGTCTATGCCGCCAACCTGCAGACCCACCGCACAAACCAAAGGCTGGCCGGTGTCGGCATGGCCGCCATTTGCGCGGTGCTGTTTTTGCCTGCCCTGGCACTGCGCCCCGTGCTGATGCTGCCCTTGAACGCGCTGCAGCCTGTGACCGACAAAGTCTGCGCGGCCGGGCTGAGCGCGGCGATCGAGTGGCTGCCGAAAATCAGCGGCGGGGCACTGAATTTCCATGTCAGCGCTGCTGCGGGCGGCGTGGAGGACGGCAGCCTGACACGGGGCGACGGCCTGGCGCTGACGGGGCTGGAGGATATAATGGTCACGACCGACGCCAAGCCGGAGGAGACCGTCTACCTGCGCGGTTTTGTCGGCGTGGACTATGACGGCACAAGCTGGCAGGCAGGGAATGCCGCCGCCTTCGACAGTGCCGCAGCAAACTGGAAAACCGACGGCGACGGGCGGCTTGCCATTGCGAACCTGCCGTTTTTGCGCGCGGCATACAGCGGCGCACAGCCGCAGCAAATGACCGTACAGCGTCTGCATGCAAACGATGCCTACACGTTTGCGCCGTACAACGCATATTTTAACGACTACTACACGCCGGACGGCGACGGAGCCATAGCGGGGCAGACCGTGCAGGACGATATGTTCTACTATTTTCCGCGCAAACAGGCGGAGGAGCTGCTGGCGGCCCGTGACGATGATGACGCGGGGGTGCTGGACCGTCTGGAAAGCGCCTACGCCGCGTATGTTCGTGTGCGCTGCCTGGATGTGCCCGACGGTGCCGGGTACGATGCCATAGACAAGGAACTGGCTGCGCTGGTGAAGGAGCGCAAACTCAGGGATGATGACATCGATGGCCGACGCGCACTGGTGCGCAGCTGGCTGAACGAGCACTGCCGTTACAGCGCGGACGCCGAGACACCCGACGACACCGACCCGCTGCTGTATTTCCTGAGCGAGAGCCACGCGGGCAGCCGCACACAGTTTGCCTCGGCAGCGGTGCTGCTGTGCCGCATGGTGGGGCTGCCCGCCCGATATGTGGTAGGCTACGCCGCACCGCAAAGTCTGTTTACCGCTGCGGGCGACGGCAGCTGCCGTGCCGTTTTGCAGGACGATAACGCCCACGCCTGGGCAGAGATTTACCTTTCCGGGCAGGGCTGGACGCCGCTGGAGGTCACCCCCGGTATGACAGCCGAACTGACCGAGGGCGAGCTTGCCGCCGATGCCGCACAGGCAGGGCAAAATGCCGCAGACAGTGATAAACCCCTGCTCGCGCGGCAGGAGGCCGACTCCCCTGCCGAAACGCCGCAAAGCGTCCCGCTTTTGTGGGTGCTGCCTACGGTTTTGCTGCTGCTCGTCTTGGCCTTGGCACTTCTGCGCCGTGCAAGGCGCACACCTTTGCAGACCGTACAGGCAGAATTTTGTGCGCTCCATCGCAAGATGCGGCGCTGCGGGCTGGCGGCGGAGGTGTCCTCTGACGAAGCGGCATTTGCGGAATTTCTGGAAACGCATTGCCCGCAGACGGACCGTGAAACCGTGCAGCACCTGCTGGATGCCGTACAGGCGGCACAGTTTGCGCCCGATCCATGCACCGCCGAAACCGCGCAGGAGATACAGACCCTGTGCCGTAAATTACGCAAAAAACTGTGCAGACGAACGGTGTGAGGGCTGTGCAAGGGGAAGCTTTACGCAAGAAATAATTGACGATTCGGCAAAAAACGATTATGATAATGGTAAATACATATCGGAGATGAGAAACCATGCCACCTTTGCCGAAGAACGACAAGCCGATCGATATCACGCAAATCGCGCAGGCGCTTGGCGTATCCAAGACAACCGTGTCCCGTGCCATATCCGGTAACGGGCGCATCAGCACAGCAACCCGCCAGCGCGTGCTGGACTATGTAAAAACATAACTATACCCCCAGTATGATGGCGCGCGGGCTGGTGAAGCGCTGTTCCTACAATATTTCGCTGGTGATTTCCACGCAATTTTCCGACTTTGAGCTGCCCTTTTTGCGCAAGGTGATGCGCTCTGTCTATCAGGTTGCCGGGGATTCCGACTACGATGTCCTGCTGACGCTGGTGGGCGAAAACGAAACCCGTCCTGTGGAACGGCTGCTGGATAACCGCAAAATCGATGGTCTGATCTTGACCCGCACACTGGAGCGTGACCCCTTGATCCCGCTGCTGAAGGCGCGCAAGGTGCCGTTTGTCGCCATCGGTCAGCCGGAGGACGATCAGGTACTTTCCGTTGACCATGACCAGGTGGGCGGCTGCCGTGAGATGACTAGTCTGCTGCTGATGAAGGGCATGAAGCATATCGCGCTGCTGGGCGGCAGTATGCTGTACACCGTCAACCAATCCCGATTGGAGGGCTTCCGGCAGGCTTATGTCAAGATGGGGCAAAAAATTGACGAAAACCTGCTGTTTTTGGAGCTGGAAAGCGACGATTTGCGCATGGAGGCTGTGCAGCAGGCTGTAGAGCGCGGAGCGGATTGCATCCTGTGCATGGACGAACGGCTGGCACAGCTGACGCTGAATATGCTCAAGCAGCTGAACCTGCGCGTGCCGCAGGATATCCGGCTGGCGTCGCTGTATGATAATGAGAATCTGGTCAATACCGTGCCGCCCATCTCCGCCGTGCAGTTTAATGCGGATATCCTTGGCTTAAAAGCAACGCAGCAGCTGCTGTGCGCCTTGCAGGGGCAGCCTGTTGAAACCCGCATGGAGTTGGGTTACCAGGTAAGCCTGCGGGAATCGACGCAGACGTGAAATCCGAGCGCACACCGAGGGGTGTGCGCTTTTTTGTCTAACCCATCAAACCGTGTACATTTTCAGGAAAATGTACAAAATGGGGCAAAATAAAACAAAAAGTCCCGAATTGCAGATACAAGCAATTCGGGACTTGATAGGATTTATAGAAGAACCTTAACTGTCAGGTCTTTCCAATTCCCCGGCCAAAGTACGTAACCACGCGAATTTCGATAGGCGCGAGCCTGTTCGTAATTCAACTTAATGGTTATACTCGCTGGCAAATCAGCCGCGAGGCGACTTGATAGCAGCCTGTGCGGCGGCCAGGCGGGCAATGGGAACACGGTAGGGAGAGCAGCTGACGTAGTCCAGGCCAACGTTGTGGCAGAACTCAACACTGCTGGGATCACCGCCGTGCTCGCCGCAGATGCCCAGACCCAGGTTCGGGTTGGTCGCGCGGCCATCGTGGGCAGCCATCTTGACCAGCTTGCCAACGCCGATCTGATCCAGATGCTGGAACGGATCGCTCTCGTAGATCTTGTTCTCGT
>ERZ832522.967-NODE-967-length-40718-cov-6.814770_pt1 | contig 40718 bp, 37 predicted proteins | sample MGYA00519951_ERZ832522 | MGnify/ENA primary metagenome ERZ832522 (study PRJEB31850, sample SAMEA3708728) | human gut metagenome | biome: human gut; feature: human-associated habitat; material: faeces | place: China | collected 2014 ... | reverse complement strand
GCCTGCAGGTATCTTCCTTGTCCTTCGCGCTCTGCTGAACTGTCTTGATTGCATTATTTTATGGAATTGCTATGGTTTACTGTCCGTCTTCCCATGGAAGCATCGGCGTCTCCACTTTCTTATCTCTTACCATAAGGTCGATCACCGCTTCCGCTGCACTTTTTCCTTCGAACAAGACTTTGTTTATTTCCGTGATGATCGGCATTTCCACATCATATTTCTCAGCCAGTTCTTTTGCTGCTTTTGCGGAATAGACACCTTCCACGATCATTTTCACTTCAGCCATCGCCTGCTCCATGGTATATCCTTTTCCCATCAGATATCCGGCTTTCCGGTTACGGCTGTGGACACTGGCACAGGTAACGATCAGATCTCCGATTCCGGACAGACCATAAAAGGTTTCCATACGTGCTCCCATTTTAACACCCAGACGTGAAATTTCTGCAATTCCTCTTGTGATCAGGGCTGCTTTGGTATTATCGCCGTATCCCAGACCATCTGCGGTTCCGGCCGCCAGTGCGATCACATTCTTTAACGCTGCGCCAAGCTCCACTCCCAGCATATCCGGCGTGGTATAAACTCTGAAAACAGGGCTCATAAAGATTCCCTGAAGATATTCTGCTGTCTCTCTCTGGTGAGAACTTACCACACAAGTAGTCGGAAGTCCTTTTCCAACCTCTTCTGCATGGCTTGGACCGGAAAGCACAGACACATTTGTCTGTGGAAGTTCCTGTTCAATGATCTCGCTTAAAGTAAGAAGAGTTTTTTCCTCCACACCTTTGGCAACATTTACAATTTTCTGTCCGTTTTTTACAAAAGGCGCCATACGCTTGCAGGTACTTCTGGTATAAGGCGAAGGAACTGCCAGAATTGCCACATCTGTATCCCGCAGGCTTCTCTCAAGATCTATTGTGATATCAATCGGTTCAGGAATCTTTACTCCCGGAAGTTTGCTCACGTGTTCCCGCTTTTCTCTTAATGTTGTTATCTCCTCCCCAAGCGCCGACCAGAGAATCACCTCGTGTCCATTATTGTAAAGAAGGATAGACAGGGCAGTTCCCCAGCTTCCCGCACCAAGCACACTTATCTTTGCCATATAAATACCTCTTTTTATTTATTTTTTTTGCTTAAATAAATTTTACTTTCTGTCCCGTCAAGAAGCCGTTTTATGTTCTTTTTATGTCTGTAAAATGCCAGTACTGTCAAGAGTCCCATAACAATATAAAGCTCGATCATATGATAAGAATCCATATGATAAGACCCCATCTGTCCAAATACGATCATACTGATAAATGCAGCCAGATATGCACTTACCGAACACAGAGAAACATAGTGTGTCAGGAAAAACAGTCCGAAAAATACAATTGCACAGATCACAAAAATCCGCCAGTCAAAAGCAATCACAAGTCCTACAGATGCAGCTACGCCCTTCCCGCCCTTAAAATTAAGATAAAACGGAAAATTATGCCCCAGAATACACCCAGCTGCTGCATAAAGGCTCAGAAGTGGCAGAATATCTCCATAAGAATTTCCGAATATTGCTCTTACGATCAGGATGGCCGCAATACACTTCAGACAGTCACACAACAGATTCAATGCCCCGGCCTTTTTGCCAAGTGTACGCAGTACATTTGTAGAACCCAGATTTCCGCTTCCCTGTTTGCGGATATCAATATGATAAATCTTTCCTAAAATGTATGCGGTCTGAAAAAGTCCGCATGCATATCCAATTGCAATACAAATCAGGCGTTCCATGATTATTCTTTTTCACCTCGTTCACGAATAATGAATTTCAGTGATGTTCCCGCAAATCCAAAGGCATCCCTGATCTTGTTCTCCAGATATCTGGTATAAGAGAAATGCATCAGCTCTTTGTCATTTACAAAGATAACAAATGTAGGCGGTTTGACAGCCACCTGTGTCATATAGTAAATCTTCAGACGTTTTCCCTTGTCAGACGGAGGCTGCTGCATTGCCACTGCCTCAGAAAGGATTTCATTCAGGACACCTGTCTGGATTCGCAGTGTCTGGTTTTCGATAACCGCATCGATCGTTTCAAACATTCTGGAAATCCTGAGTCCTGTTTTTGCAGAAATAAATACCAGCTCCGCATATGGCATATATGCCAGAACCTCGCGGATTCTGTTTGTGTGCTTATAAATAGTCTTATCATTCTTTTCAATGGCATCCCATTTATTTACTGCAATGATAACACCCTTTCCTCTTTCGTGGGCAATCCCTGCGATCTTGGCATCCTGTTCTGTAACACCCTCTGATGCATCGATCATTACAATGACAATATCTGCACGTTCTACTGCAGTCACTGTACGGATCACACTGTATCTCTCAATCTCCTCTTTAACTTTTCCCTTACGGCGAAGTCCAGCAGTATCAATAAAGATATAATCCTTTCCCTGCCATTTTACTCTGGTATCTACCGCATCTCTTGTAGTTCCGGCAATATCAGAAACAATCACACGGTCTTCTCCCAGAAGTTTGTTTACCAGTGACGATTTTCCTACGTTTGGTTTTCCCACAATGGCAATTCTCGGGATTTCATCATCTTCTTCTGTATCTGCATCCTCAGGGAAATGTTTTGCCACTTCATCCAGCATATCACCCAGCCCCATACGGTTTGCCGCAGAAATCGGAATCGGTTCACCGATACCAAGGTTATAGAACTCATAAACATCCATCATAAATTTCTGGATACTGTCTACCTTATTCACAACAAGGACAACCGGTTTGCCGCTGCGTCGGAGCATATCTGCCACCTTCGCATCGGAATCCACCAGTCCCTGATGAACGTCTGTGATAAAGATGATAACATCTGCCGTATCAATGGCAATCTGTGCCTGCTCTCTCATCTGAGAAAGGATGATGTCACTGCTGTCCGGCTCAATACCGCCTGTATCGATCATGGTAAATGTCTTGTCCAGCCATGTCACATCTGCATAAATTCTGTCTCTTGTAACGCCGGGTGTATCTTTTACAATAGAAATCTTCTCACCTGCCAGCGCATTAAACAATGTGGATTTACCTACATTAGGCCTGCCCACTATCGCTACTACCGGTTTGCTCATATATCTGTCTCCTTCTTATCTTTTTATGGTCTGGTGCTTCGATCAGACAGTTTACCAGGTCAGCACCCGGTTCATCTACCACTACAACTTCCGTCTTAAGAGCCTGTCTGACATCTTCCACCGTCAGGTCATCCAGAAAAACATCCTCGCCACTTCTGAGCATATTGCATGGGATCAGTACTTTTTCTCCCAGATTTCTCTGCGCAAGCTGATCCATAAGATCAGTAGCTGTGATCAGACCGGAAACTGTGATCTTCTCTCCAAAGAAATTATTCTTTACTGCATATACTTCAGCCTGGACATTCGGAAATTTCTTCTGTACCAGTTTTATCATTTTACCTATATAAGGCGCTGCCAGCCGTCCTGTTGCAACAGTGGCATTTACCTCTCTGTCATCGCCTTCAAGCTGCTCAAGTCTCTCTTTTACCTCTGTTTCAAGCAGACGCATCATACCAACACCATTCTCCAGCTGAAGGTATCCGTCATATCTGCCCTCCTCAGGAAGTTCATATCCTGCAAGAATATACCATTCATCCGAAGCATGTACAAAATGAATACCATACTTCTTCACCATGATCTTCTGCCACCGCTCTACCTGACTGATCAGATACCTTGCATCCTCTTTATCAAAAGATTCCAGTGGATACAGACCTTTTCGATACCTGGAAAGGCCTACAGGTACGATTGAAACACTCTGCAGTACAGGCGCATATTCCGACAGTTTTTCCAGACTGTATTCCAGTTCATCCCTGTCATTAATCCCCTTGCAGAGCACAATCTGCCCGTTCATGGTCACATCACCTTTATAAAGCCTGTCAACTTTTGCAAGGGCATCTCCGGCAAATCGATTATGGAGCATTTTACAGCGAAGCTTAGGATTCATAGTCTGAAACGATACATTAATCGGGGAAAGATGAAACTTGATAATACGATCCAGATCATAGTCACTCATATTGGTAAGGGTAACATAGTTTCCCTGCAGGAATGACAATCTGGAATCGTCATCTTTAAAATATAAAGTTTCTCTCATACCGGGCGGCATCTGGTCTATAAAACAGAAAATACAGTGATTGGAACAGGAGCGGTACTCATCCATAAGACTGTTCTCAAACTCCACGCCAAGATCATCTTCATATTCCTTTTCTACTTCCAGTTCCCATTCCTCGCCATTCTTCTTTCGGATAAGGAGCGTAACAAATTCGTCATTCATCAGATAACGATAATCAAACACATCCTCTACCGGCTGGCCGTTAATGGAAAGCAGCGCATCTCCCGGTTCCAGCTCCAGTTCTTCTCCGATACTGTCCGGAAGAACTCTGGATATTATGTGTAAATTTTTTTTCATGAATTTTACTCCATTGGAATGTAACCGGAAATTGTGTGTGGGATAAACTTTTCCGGCACATTTTGTTTCTCGATCATTCAGGAGCCGCTGATTTATTTACTGTGCAGGCACAGTAACTTTCTGACATTTACTCCTGATATCATATGACAGTAATTCCGGACAAAATATACCTGCGCCCAGAATCCACTATCTTTTATATCATAACAATTGTAAAAGAAAAAATCAATAAATTCCTTGACGTATTTTAGGGCAAATGTTATATATTATATTGAAATCTATTTTTTGAGTATAAAATCACTACTTAGGAGGAGTATTATGCCAAACATAGAATTGTTGGAAAAATCCATGCCGGTTGCACCTATCCGTATTGCAGCTCTTGGATGCAGAGAACTTGCAGAAGAAGTTGACAGAAAACTTGTTAAATTCCGTAAAGAGCTGGTTGAACGCAAACAGCTCAGTGCTATTCCCCAGGGATACAGCGAAGAATCATTTATTGTAGAATGTGAATGCCCCCGTTTCGGAACCGGTGAGGGTAAAGGTTATATTAAAGAATCCGTTCGTGGCACTGACCTTTATATTATGGTTGATGTGACCAATTACAGTGAATCTTATACTGTATGCGGACACGAGAACCATATGTCTCCTGACAACCATTTCCAGGATCTTAAACGAATTATTTCCGCTGCAACAGGCAAGGCACACCGTATCAATGTAATTATGCCGTTCCTTTATGAAGGCCGCCAGCACAGACGTACTAAAAGAGAATCTCTGGACTGTGCACTGGCACTGAGGGAGTTAAGCGATATGGGAGTTTCCAATATCATTACCTTTGATGCCCATGATCCACGTGTCCAGAACTCTATTCCGCTGAATGGTTTTGATAACTTTTTCCCTACTTATCAGTTTTTAAAAGCTCTGATCAAGAGTGTGCCGGATCTTCGTGTTGACAATGACCATCTGATGATCATCAGCCCTGATGAAGGTGCCATGTCAAGAGCTGTATATTTCTCCAACATCCTTGGAGTAGATATGGGTATGTTCTACAAACGTCGTGATTACTCTACAATCGTCAATGGAAAGAATCCTATTGTTGCACATGAATTCCTCGGAGATTCCGTAGAAGGCAAAGATGTTGTAGTTATCGATGACATGATTTCCTCCGGCGGAAGTATGCTGGATGTTGCCAAACAGTTAAAGGAACGCAACGCAAAGAGAGTATTTGTATGCACTACCTACGGTCTGTTCACAGACGGTCTGGATAAATTTGATGAATATTACGAGAAAGGCTGGCTTGACAGAGTGATTACAACCAACCTGAATTACCGCATTCCGGAACTTCTCGAAAGACCATATTATGTAGAAGCAAATATGAGCAAATATCTTGCGAGCATCATTGATATCATCAATCATGATGTTTCCGTTGAGAAGGTTCGTTCCAGCAACGAAAAGATCATGTCTCTTATGGAAAAAGTAAATTCCAGATAGTTTTTCCGGCAGATGAATACGAAAAGGGGGAGCTGTTATCTAGCTCCCCCCTTTTTCGTATTGTACAGTTAATCTGCAAATTCAGGATTACTCACTTCGCACTGTTGTGCTTATAACAATTTCAGGTTTTATGAACGTATGCCAAGAAAAGCCCCAAGATTTCCCCTTTTTCCATGGGAAGCCCTGTGAGAAAAGAGAAACTCAGGATTACAGCAGGTACAGAGATTTGGCATGGAAATGTTTTCTTCCGGGATTCCCGCTTCCAGAAAAATAATCTTGTTTGCCATCCACAGATTTAACTGATATTTTCCGTTTTCTTTTCTGTAAAACAGCTTGTTCCGGTATTTCTTATCAAAAACCTTTTCAAATTCTTCAATCACATCTTCGCTGACTTCATAACACTCCTGACAGATAGACGGTCCGATGGCCACTTTCAGATCTTTCGGATTACTTCCATACTCTTCAGACATCTTTTCTATGGTAACTGCACCGATTTTCTGGACCGTACCTCTCCATCCCGAATGAGACAGTCCGATCGCGTGATTTGCCGGATCAGCAAAATACAGTGGAACGCAATCCGCATAAAAGGTTGCGAGAACCAGCCCCGGAACATTTGTGATCATTCCATCTGTATCTGTATAATCACGCGGGATCACAATTCCCTTTCCGCGGTCTTTCTCTGTTACTTTCCGCACATTGTTGGTATGAGTCTGATCAGATGTAACGATGCTGTTCATATCAAATCCCATAGCATCAGAAATCCTTCTGTAATTTTCTTTCACGCAGGACTCCTCATCGCCTCTTGTAAAACTCAGGTTCATAGAACTGTAGATTCCTCTGCTCACTCCGCCAAAGCGGGTGCTGAATCCATGAACAAGCCAGTTCATTTCTTCATATGCGGGATATGTAAGAAATGTAACATCTTTATTGTTTTTTACATTCATCTTTGGAATCTGTTCACTGTTCCATTTTATCTTCATATTTCATTATTCCCTTCCTGCTGTATGGCAGATTATTCATCAAAGCAGTTTCTATAATTATTAGAGGATTGCAATATATTCAAACGCATTCTTAACCCAGTGTATTTCATCCCCGTCAATTCCTGCCACATCGAAACGGCATGGGATATCCACATTGTGATATTCCACGGTAAGAAAATACCTTGCCACCTTACATATGGTTTTCTGTTTAGCAGGATTTACTGCAGCCAGCGAATAACCGGAACTATTGTCTTTCCTGTATTTTACCTCAACAAAAACAAGATATTCTCCATCTCTGGCAATCAGATCAATTTCTCCAAATCTGCATCTGTAATTATATCTCAGAATAAATAATCCCTGCTGTTTCAGATAATCAGCAGCTTTTCGTTCGTAACAGCTTCCGGTAGACCGGGTATTTTTATGCAAATTCTTCCATCCATTTCTTTTTATATTATATGTAGGCATCTTTTGTTGTTACTGTGCATCACTCAGTGTATTGTTGTGTACTGAAGGATAGTAACCCTTTTGCGACTGTTTATATGAAATGTGTAATAAAGGTCTTTCTGTGGATCGGGGTTTCTCCGTATTTTTTCAGTGCCGCAATATGATCGGCAGAACCATATCCCTTATTTGATGCAAAGCCATATTCCGGGAACACTTTATCATATTCTTCCATCATTCTGTCCCTTGTCACTTTTGCAACAATACTTGCTGCTGCAATGGAAACACTCTTTGCATCTCCCTTAATAATGGGAACCTGCGGAATGGTGATCTGAGGAATCGTGACTGCATCATTGAGAAGAAGCTGAGGAACCACTTCCAGTTTACTTACCGCCTCCCGCATTGCCTCATAAGTAGCCTGAAGGATATTGATCTCATCAATACGCTCCGGGCTGCGCATACCGATTCCTACTGAAACCGCTTCCCTCATAATCACATCATACAGTTCTTCTCTTTTGGAAGCACTGAGTTTCTTGGAATCGTTCAGATAAAGGATCCGGCTGTCCTGTGGCAGAATTACTGCACATGCCACAACCGGGCCTGCAAGGGGGCCTCTTCCCACTTCATCAATTCCGCATAAATAACCAAGATGTTCATATTTATGCTCATATACCTTCATATTTTCAATACGCTGCTTCTCCGCTTCCAGAGCTGCTTCCTTTTTGCGGCACTGTGCGATCAGCTTTTGCACACCACTTCTTGTATCTTCTTTATAAATTTCATATAAAGCCGGGTAGCTGCTCATATCTGCTGCAGCAAACTCGGCTTTAATCTCAGCTATTGTTTTCATAATGGCGCCCACTCCAATGTGATCCGCCCCATTTTTCCAGAACGGAAATCATCAAACAGTATCAGCGAAGCTTTGGCATAATCCAGCTCTTCCTGCTTTTTCAGACACCCTCTGGCTCTGGCAATCGCCTCCAGAACTTCCACAGAAGTTCCCTCCTCTGTGATCTGATATCTCTCTGCCAGAATCCCTTTATAATTTTCGCGCAGATAATCGATCAGCCAGAGTGCCAGTTCCTCCATATTCAGAATGTCATCCTTGATAGAACCTACACATGCCAGACGGATTCCCACCTGCTGGTCTTCAAATTTCGGCCACAAAATACCAGGAGTGTCCAAAAGTTCTACTCCCTTATTCAGACGGATCCACTGTTTTCCTTTCGTAACTCCCGGCTTGTTTCCGGTCTTTGCACAGGCCCGTCCTGCAAAGGTATTGATAAATGTAGATTTTCCTACATTCGGGATTCCCACTACCATAGCGCGGATCGGACGGTTTTTAATACCGCGGCGTCTGTCTCTTTCTATCTTTTCCTTACATGCTTCCTGGATCACATTATTGATTGCTTTCATTCCGGAACCATTTCTGGAATCTACTTTTACAACATAAAATCCCTTTGCCTGAAAATAAGTTTTCCAGGCTTCATTCTGGCGCTCGTCAGCCAGATCTGATTTATTAAGAAGAATCAGTCTGGATTTATTTTTTCCCAGTTCATCGATATCCGGGTTTCTGCTCGAAAGAGGTACGCGGGCATCCACAAGTTCAATGATCAGATCGATCAGCTTAATGTCCTCCTGCATCTGTCTCTTTGCCTTGGTCATATGACCAGGGTACCACTGTACGTTCATATACACCTAACCTTTCAAAAATCCAAATTTATCTTTCGGGGAAATGACAAACCATACCTTTCCCACAATATATTTCTTATTGATATTTCCGATATCACCATACCGGCTGTCCTCACTGTTATTTCTGTTATCGCCAAGTACAAAATACTCACCGCTTTCCAGAGACACTCCGTCGGATGCCAATCCCGCATTACTGATTTCAGGAAAATTCTTATTTTCATTATATACTTCTCCGTTGATCAATACTGCTCCGTTGGATATCTGTACAGTCTCACCGGGCAGACCGATCACGCGGCCGATATGCAGAGCCGCATCATCACTTCCACTGGTTTTATATACAATGATATCTCCCCGTTCAGGTAAGGATACTTTATAAACAGCCCTGTTTACAAAAAAGCGTTCTCCAACCTGCAGTGTGGGCTCCATGGCACTCTCCTGTACAGTCACTGATTGAAACAGCGCAATTCCCGCCAGAATGCCAAAAATGAGCACTACCGCTATCTGAAATATCCAGTTAAGGATTCCCCGGACTTTTTTATCTTCAAGTTTTGTTTCCAGCATATCTCTGGTCTCTTTCAGTGCCGGACTATCTTTCCATTTTCTGATATTCATCCAAATCTCCTGACAGATGGAAAAAGAGGGACAATACACAAGTTATTGTCCCTTCTTCTGCTAATTCATGAAATTATTTAACAAGCTCTTTAACCTTAGCTGCTTTACCTACACGATCTCTTAAGTAGTTCAGTTTCGCACGACGTACTTTACCACGACGGATAACTTCTACTTTTACTACATGTGGGGAATGAAGCGGCCATGTTTTCTCAACGCCTACTCCGTTAGAGCTCTTTCTTACAGTAAATGTAGCTCTGTTGCTTCCGCCCTGTTTCTTGAGAACTGTTCCTTCAAAAACCTGAACACGTTCACGGTTTCCTTCTTTGATCAGTGCGTGTACTCTTACAGTATCACCTGTGTTGAATGCCGGTACTTCAGCTTTTAACTGAGCTGCTTCGATGTTTTTGATAATTTCGTTCATTGTATTTTTCTCCTATTCTTATATGGATGTTCTTAATACATATCCTGTAACAGAGGACCATCTTTTTTCACAACAGTTGTGATTATACTATATAGCCTGATGTATTGCAATACTTTTTGCAAATTTTTTACCAGCAGATTACTTCACATCCTGTTTCCGTAACCAGAACAGTTACTTCCCACTGGGCTGAAGGAAGTCCGTCCTCTGTACGGACTGTCCACTCGTCAATCTCATCCGTATAAATTTCATCGCTTCCCATATTTACCATCGGCTCTATGGTAAACATCATACCCGGAACCATCAGGACACCTGTATTCTCTTCAGAAACAAAGCTTACCCATGGATCTTCATGGAACTCAACTCCCACACCATGTCCACCGATTTCTCTGACTACAGAATATCCGTTTTCTACTGCATGTTTATGAACTGCACTTCCCATATTTCCGATCGGAGTCCATGGTTTCACCTGGGAAATACCAATCTCAACACATTCTTTTGTGACCTTGACAAGTTTTTCTTTCTCCGGACTCACTTTACCGATGCAGAACATTCTGGACGAGTCAGAATAATAACCATTATATATTGTAGATACATCAACATTGATAATATCTCCCTCTTTCAGAATCTGCTCTTCATCCGGGATTCCATGGCATACCACTTCATTTACAGAAGTACACACGCTCTTTGGAAATCCTTCGTAATTTAACGGTGCCGGGATTCCCCCATGCCGTACAGTCTCTTCATGTACCCATCTGTCAATCTCTTCAGTGGATACACCTGGTTTAATATGCTCTTCCACATAATCAAGAACTGCGATATTGATTTTGCAGCTTTCTTTTATTTTCGCAATCTGTTCGGGTGTTTTGATCAGATCATGATCGATCACTGCATATCCTTTCTGCTTCATTATTTCCATTTTTTCATCAAATGCCTCATGGCATTTTTTATATTTTTTTCCGCTTCCACACCAACATGGATCGTTTCTTCCAATTTTCAAAGACATGATAATTCCTCTTTCTTTTTTCTTATGTAGGGTACAGCGCATCATCACCATTACAGGAAACTGTGTACTGTTTTATCATACCACATTTTCTCTCGGAAATGTGAACTGTTATTGGTAAAATTACTCGTTATCTTTCGTGAATTGTAAGAAAAAGCATCTGCATCAAAGCATTTTTCGAACACACTCCGGAATTGAAAAATCCGGCAGTTTAATTGCTGCCGGATTTTTCAGAATCAGAAGTCTTATCTGTATTCATAATCTGATTAAGCTCATTTATCATCTCATCATCTTTCAGACGAAACTTTACTTCCACTCGTCTGGATGCATCCTTATCTACATTCCCATCAGAATCCAGAACCGGATTGGCTGAACCATGACCATTTACAGTCAGATAATTCTGAAGTTCTGAAATCTCATCAGAACTCAGGAAGTTCTCCCTGATTTCCGTCAGATACTGTGCAACTGCGAGAGAACGTTTCTGAGAAAGCTCCAGATTGTAATCATAGTCTCCGTCTGTGTCTGTATAACCGTCAATGATAATCTCAGCCAGATACTTCTTATAATCTTTCTGAAGAAGCACCTTACAGTAAATCGGAAGGATATCTGCAAGTTCCTGTTTGCCCTCATCTGTCAGTTCTGACTTATCATAGTCAAATAATACATTTGCATTGAGGGTAAGAGCACCTGTCTGAGCATCAATATCAACACTTACATTGTTTTTGGAAAACTCCTTCTGCAATGCTTCAATAACATCTGCCTTGACACCGATGATATTATCAATTTTCTTCTGCTGTGTGGCAAGAAGAGATGTTTTTTCATCAAGGCTGGCCTGCTGTTCCTTTAACTGTGCTGCCAGTTCTGCAAGAAGCTTTTTCTGCTTGTCAAGCTGTTCATCCTGGGAACTCAGCTTGCTGTTTTTCTCGTCCAGCTCACTCTGCTGTGCCAGAATTTCCGCTGTATACTGCTCCTGAAGAGCTATTTTATCATCTCTCTCTTTTATGCTCTCATTATAGCTTTTCTGAGCCTGAAAAAGAGTTACACACATGATCAGTATAAAAAGGAGCAGCACACCGGCCATCATATCAGAATAAGATCGCCAGACATTAAATCCGCTATCTTCTGATTTCTTTCTTTTGCGCATATTTCTCTCCTTTTCTTATTTGAATAAGCTGAATTTACCTTTCTGGTTTTTGGAAATATTCTTCATATTTTTGTTCATCTCCTCCAGAAGTGCTTCCTGACGCTCACTCTGTTCCTCCAGAAGTTTGCGTACTTCCTCCACAGATTCTTTCTGTGCCGCACTCTGAGCTGATTTTCCGCCTGAGAGATAAATATTGTTGTCTTCTTTCTGAACAGAAATATCTGCAAAGAGTCTGCGTACCTCTTCCATTGTCTCGTAAGTCATCTTCTGATAAGATACAAAGTCTTTCATCTTTACATCCAACTGTTCTACCAGTTTACGGTTAGCCTCAAGCACATCTTTTCCTGCCTGATTTGCAGCCGAAACCTTTTCCATTCCCTGCGCGGCAGCTTCCACATATTTCTGCATTGTCTGATTGCAGGCAACCCAGAATTTGGCAGAAGATTTCTCGGATTCATGCAGATAATCCGCAATGCGCTGATAATCCTGCTGCTGAAGCTTCTGGATTTCCTGATTATCCTGTGTGATTCTTGTTGCCGTAGACATATAACGGCCCTGAACCTGTCCCAGTTCATTTACAAGGTCTTTCATAGCTTCGCTCTGTTTTGCATAAGAGGTATTCAGCTGATTACTCATCGTCTGATAGAGCCTTGTAGTATAATCAATATTTTCTTTCTGCGCTTCCTTCAGCTGTACAAGAGCTTCATTGAAATCTGTGAACTGCATTTTAAATGAACCGTTCATCTCCCGCAAAAAAGTACGCAGGATATCCTGAACCACATCCTCCTGACATTTTGTTACAGATTCTGTCAGAATCTCCAGAGATTCTGTCATCTTCTGGAAAGTAGGATTGATTGCTTTCTCAAAACTCTCTGCCATCTGTGAGGTAAGCTGCTCTGCCATCTGTTTCATGGCTTTTGTCTGAACCTTCTGACTTGCAAGCATCAGGTTTCTTGACTCGCTCTCAGCCGCCGGAAGTACATAAAGATGAAATCTCTCCAGAAATCCCTGAAGCTTCGCATCCATTCCGGAATAAACGCTTTTCATTCCGGAACTGTAGATCAGTGCAAATGCAATTCCATAGATAGAAGTAAGGAATGCTACTTTGATACCATCTACCAGGGCAGATACAGAGGTAGTCATTGTCTCATAGCTGGATGGCTCAAAACTCTTAAGCCCCCATACCAGACCAATAAAAGTACCAAGAATACCAAGGCTGGTAAAAATATCCGGTGCCATTTCCAGAATCTTCTTATGTACATGAAGATCAATCTCGTCCTCATTTATGTAATCTTCAACATCTCCGATTCCTTCCTGGTTTTTCTCCATGGCATCTACAAAGCTGTCCATTCTGTCATCCAGATATTTATGTTCAAACATCCCCTTCAGGCAGGAAAGATCTTCGCTTTTGGCTTTTCCGGGTATTTTGAATATACTGGAAAGCTCCTGCGTTCCTCTTGCAAGAGCCTCTCCAATGCTGTCTACCCGAAACATACCGCCAAACAGTCCGGCCAGATAGATCACAGCCATAACAGCGAGGAATGCAAAGTTATAAATCATCGTGCCTGATGAACCATTCCCGGTCAGCAGCGTCATGGCAATACATCCGCCAAGCACCACCAGAAAAAGAACCGTATTCATAATTTTTTTGCCCATAATACACCTCCTGTGATTATTTGCAGATTCTGCACAAAATTACAGACAATTTCCTTTTTCGTATATCATATCACAACGTCATATCTGTCACAAGTAAAAATATAGTTACTGTTCACAGTAACGTAGCCAAAATTCATTCCAGATTGCCTGCGGCAATGGAATTTTGGCTTGTATGTCTCGGGATAGTGGTGTGTAAACAGTAACAAAATATATTAAAAGTCCGGCAGAAAAGCTGTACTCAAAGCACAGTTTTCCACCGGATTATTTTACAGAATTGTTATATTTCAGAATAAACTTTATCTTCTTCCAGAAATCTGGCTTTTCCATCTTTTACTTCAAGCAGATTGATACTGCAGTTTGGAGGCACACATCCATGCCAGAAATGTTCCGGATCCTGATAAACATTCTGAAGCAGTGCACGAACTGCACATCCATGAGAAGAAACAAGAATTGTTTTGTCTACCAGAGCAGGATCTGTCGTTTTCTCCACCCAGAATTCTCTGGTGCGTTTCAGGATATCAGAAATGTTTTCGCCGTTTTGAGGACGTTCAAATTTCTGTGGCTCTTCAAAGAAAATTTCCATTTCATGGCTGATGATCTTCCCTTGTTCATCCTTAAACCGGCTTCCTTCAAGAACTCCGAAATCAATTTCCTGGATTCTTTTATCCTCAATAACAGGAATCTGCCTGTTTCCCAGCACATAATGTGCTGTCTGTCTCGCTCTTGCCAGAGGACTGGTAAAACAGATATCAAACGGAACATCTTTTAATGCTTCTCCTGTTCTTTTCGCCAGTTCAATTCCTTCCGGTGCAAGGGGAATATCCATTGCCCCCTGCACTTTTTTCAGTTTATTCCACTGAGTTATCCCATGTCTTAATACATAAATCAGCATTAACTTCTCAACTCGATTCCAAGGTCTGTCAGACCATTCAGGATTTTCTTCATTGCAGCTGTAATCTCGCTCTCTTCCAGAGTCTTGTCATGGTGACGGAATACCAGAGAATAAGCCATGGATTTATATCCTCCTTTAATCTGGTTTCCTTCATAAATGTCAAATAACTGATAACTCTCCAGAATCTTTCCGCCTCTCTGAGTCAGAATATGTTCAATCTGTCCTGCAAGAACGGTTTTCGGAACGACCATACTTAAATCGCGGGTTACTGCAGGATATTTTGCAATTCCTGTGTATTTATGGTTGAAGCTTGCAAATTCAAGAACCGTAAGGATATCAATCACTGCCACATATGCCTTATCACCGATTCCATAAGTATCTGCAACCAGAGGATGAATCTCTCCCAGATAGCCTACAACCTTACCATCATAAACCATATTTGCCTGTCTTCCGGGATGAAGGTAAGTCTTTCCGCTGTTTGGATCATAATCTACTTTATCTCTCATTCCTACTTTCTCAAAGAACTCTTCACATACACCTTTCATGTCAAAGAAATCGCCGTTTCCATACATACCAAGTGTAAAGTGCATACGCTCATTCGGAAGTTCTGTAAGAGGAAGTGCTTTCGGACGATATACATTACCAAGTTCATAGAGACGTACATCTTTATTTCTTCTGTTATAGTTCGTAGCCAGAGAACTGAGCATACCGTTTAAAGTAGTTGTTCTCATGACACTGTAGTCTTCTCCCAGAGGATTGCTGATCACGATTCCCTGACGGAGCTTACTGTCAGCCGGAAGTCTTAATTTGTCAAATACCTTCGGACTTTCGAAAGAATAGGTCATTCCTTCAGAGAAACCACAATATTCCGCAATATCACGTGCCACTGCTTCAATACGAAGTTTAAACGGAAGCTTACCTGTTGTAGCTTCACCTGTAGGCAGAGTAGTCGGAATCTTATCATATCCGAAAAATCTTGCAACTTCTTCTGCAACATCAGCTACATAATGGATATCCTGACGGAAAGTAGGAGCTACGATCTCATTTGTTTTTTCGTCATAGGTCAGTTCTACTTTTGCCAGATAAGCAAGCATTTCTTCCGGTGTCAGATCAGTTCCAAGAAGAGCATTAATCTTCTCCGGTTTGAAAGGAACTCTGGATGGTTCTCTTACTTCATTGCAGATATCTACCATTCCACCTACGACTTCACCTGCTCCAAGTTCCTCCATCAGCTGGCATGCTCTGTCGATAGCTGCCTGCGCATTGTTCGGGTCAAGACCTTTTTCGAATTTACCGGAAGCATCTGTTCTCAGACCGATTCTCTTGGAAGAAAGGCGGATATTTGTTCCATCAAAACATGCAGCCTCGAAAAGAACAGTTTTTACATCGTCTGTGATCATAGAATTCTCTCCACCCATGATACCGGCAATACCAACTGCTTTCTCACCGTCACAAATCATCAGTACCTGATCATCCATGGTACGTTCCTGTCCATCCAGCGTTACAAATTTCTCATCATTCTCTGCACGACGTACAACGATTTCTTTTCCTGCAATCCTGTCCAGATCATATGCGTGCATTGGCTGACCAAATTCTTCCATTACATAGTTTGTAATATCTACCAGATTATTGATCGGACGGATTCCATTGGAAGCCAGACATCTCTGCATCCATTTCGGAGATGGTCCGATCTTAACATTCTTTACGACTCTTGCACAGTAACGTGGACAAAGTTTCGGATCTTCTACCGTTACTTTTACATAGTCAGAAGCTTTTTCATCATTTCCCTTACACTCTACAACAGGAGGACAGAATTTCTCATTAAACGTAGCTGCCGCTTCTCTTGCAATTCCCAGTACGCCGTAGCAGTCAACACGATTGGATGTGATTTCATATTCAAAGACAACATCATCCAGGCCCAGTGCCTTGATCGCACTCTCGCCTACAACAGCGTCTTCAGGGAAAATATAGATTCCGTATTCCGGTGCTTCCGGATACATTTCTCTTGTGCTTCCCAGCTCTTCGATGGAACACATCATACCATAGGAATCGATTCCGCGAAGTTTTCCTTTTTTGATTTCAATTCCACCCGGTGTTTTCTTTCCGTCATGTCCACCGGCAACACGTCCGCCGTCAAGAACAACAGGAACCTTATCTCCCTCTTTTACATTAGGAGCGCCTGTAACAATCTGTACAGTCTCTGTTCCGATATTCACCTGGCAGATGATCAGTTTATCTGCATCCGGATGTTTCTCAATTTTTTCAATCTGACCGATCACGATCTTATCCAGATCTGCGTCCAGTTTTTCAAAGCCTTCCACTTTTGTTCCTGTCAGTGTCATGGCATCTGTATATTCCTGTGCTGTCACATCAAGATCCGGCACATACATTTTAATCCAAGATAATGAAGTATTCATTTTGTTAATCCTCTTTCTATATTATAGCTCAGACTTATAGCAGCTTTCCCGGGCAGAAATTTCCTCTTGGCTGCATAGCTCTGTTGTTTCAGACAGTCATTTCATCAGAACTGTTTCAGGAAACGGATATCATTCTCATAGAGCAGTCTCATGTCATCAATCTCATATTTCAGAAGTGCAATACGTTCAAGACCTACGCCAAATGCGAATCCTGTGTATTCTTCCGGATCAATTCCGCACATGCTTAATACATTCGGATGAACCATACCGCAGCCAAGGATTTCAATCCAGCCGGAACCTTTACAGAAACGGCAGCCTTTACCACCACACTTGAAACAGGATACATCCACCTCTGCGCTTGGCTCTGTGAACGGGAAGTGATGTGGTCTGAACTTAGTTTTTGTCTCAGGTCCGAATAATTCCTGTGCAAACTCCTGCAAAGTTCCCTTAAGATCTGCAAAAGTGATGTTCTTGTCAATAACAAGACCTTCGATCTGATGGAAAGAAGGAGAATGTGTTGCATCTACTTCATCTGAACGGAATACACGACCAGGTGCGATCATACGGATCGGCAGCTTTCCTTTCTCCATAGTACGTGCCTGAACCGGTGAAGTCTGGGAACGAAGAAGGATAGAATCGTTGATAAAGAAAGTATCCTGTTCATCACGTGCCGGATGATTTTCCGGAATATTCAGTTTAGTAAAGTTGTAATCCGCATACTCTACCTCCGGTCCCTCTACTACTTCATAACCCATACCAATAAAGATACGCTCTACTTCTTCCAGGGCGATGGTGTTCGGGTGACGGTGACCGATTTTAGCTTTCTTTGCAGGTAAAGTCACATCAATCACTTCCTGTTTCATCTTCTCTTCACGTGCTGCTTCTTCCAGTTTCTGTTTAGATTCATCAAGAAGTGCTTCTATCTTGCTTCTTGTTTCGTTTACAAGCTGTCCAACCTTCGGGCGCTCTTCCGGTGCAACATCTTTCATACTCTTTAAAATTGCAGTCAATTCACCTTTTTTACCAAGGTATGCCACACGTACTTCGTTCAGTTTTTCCAGACCTTCGGATTCACTGATCCGTTTTCCGGCTGCTTCAGCCAGTTCCTGAAGTCTTTCTTTCATATCCATGTTCTCTTTCTCCTTTATGTCATAATGTCAGAGAAGAAAAATCGTTACTGAGAACAGAATGAACAGTAACGTAAAATCTGACTCTGACTTGATAGCCACAAATCGCTCCGTTGCAAAAGCAGTTCTCGCAATTCATGTTATAATAGCAGAATTGGCAAACAAAAAACTCCGTCCCACTAAAGGGACGGAGTAAAATATCCGCGGTACCACCCTGCTTCCTGCATTTTCTACAGGCTCTCGGTCTGCTTAACGCGCAGTAACGTCATTTCCTACTCAGTAAATACTGTCATTCAGAAATGCGGCTCCGGTGGGAAATTCAGGAAATATCTGAACCTGAGGCAGCTTCCAGCCGATGGCTTCCTCTCTCTGACGGAAAATAAATCCCTGTAAACACCTTCTAAGCTTTTCATGATTATCAACACTAGTAATCATGCCACAGACGTCAAAATCTGTCAAGTACCATTTACATTATTTATTTTTAAGATATTCATCGATACCTTTGGCACCAGCTTTACCTGCACCCATGGCAAGGATAACAGTAGCTGCACCTGTAACAGCATCACCGCCGGCATATACACCATCTTTAGATGTCTTACCTGTTTCTTCTTCAGCAATGATACATCTTCTCTTATTGACTTCAAGACCTTTTGTTGTAGAAGAAATAAGAGGGTTCGGGGAAGTACCAAGAGACATGATAACTGTATCTACATCCATGTCATATTCAGATCCCGGAATTTCAACCGGACGACGTCTTCCGGAAGCATCCGGCTCACCAAGTTCCATCTTGACAACCTTCATACCTTTTACATGACCGTTCTCATCTACAAGGATTTCCTTCGGGTTAGTAAGAAGATCAAAGATGATTCCCTCTTCTTTTGCGTGATGAACTTCCTCTGCTCGTGCAGGAAGCTCTGCTTCACTTCTTCTGTATACGATATGTACTTCAGCACCAAGTCTTAAAGCTGTTCTGGCAGCATCCATAGCAACATTACCACCGCCTACAACTGCTACTTTCTTTCCTGCTGCGATCGGTGTATCATAAGAATCATCAAAAGCTTTCATCAGGTTGCTTCTTGTAAGATATTCGTTGGCAGAGAATACACCGCTTGCATTCTCACCCGGGATACCCATGAACATTGGAAGTCCGGCACCTGATCCGATAAATACAGCTTCAAATCCTTCGTCCTCGATCAGCTGATCGATTGTTGTGGATTTACCGATAACAACATTAGTCTCGAATTTAACACCTAATTCTTTAACTTTTTCAATTTCTTTCTTAACAACTTTCTGTTTCGGAAGACGGAACTCCGGAATACCGTAAACAAGAACACCGCCAAGTTCATGAAGAGCTTCAAATACAGTTACATCATAACCAGCTTTTGCAAGATCACCTGCACAGGTAAGTCCGGAAGGACCGGAACCGATCACTGCAACTTTATGTCCGTTCTTAACTTCTGCTCCAACAGGTTTGATATCATGTTCCAGAGCATAGTCAGCAACAAATCTCTCCAGCTTACCGATAGAAACAGCTTCACCTTTGACTCCGCGGATACATTTACCCTCACACTGGGATTCCTGAGGACATACACGTCCACAGATAGCCGGAAGTGCGGAGGATAATCCGATCACTTTGTATGCTTCTTCGATCTTTCCCTCTTTAATCTCTTCAATAAATCCAGGAATATTAATGGATACAGGACAGCCTTCCACACATTTCGGTTTCTTACAGCCTAAGCATCTCTGTGCTTCTTCCATTGCTTCTTCCTGATTGTATCCAAGACAAACTTCTTCAAAGTTTGTTGCACGCACCTTTGGATCCTGTTCTCTTACAGGAACTTTCTTTAACATCTTTGCATCTGCCATTACTTGTCACCTCCACAATGTCCACATCCGCCATGATGGGTATCACCTTCCTGAAGTTTCAGTAATGCACGTCCCTCTTCAGTCTTATACATCTGGCTTCTCTTCATAGCCTGGTCGAAATCAACGAGATGTCCGTCGAATTCCGGTCCGTCTACACATGCAAACTTAATCTCATCGCCAACCTGAAGACGGCATGCGCCACACATACCTGTTCCGTCAACCATGATCGGGTTCATGCTGACAATTGTATGAATGCCAAGCTTCTTGGTAAGAAGACAGACAAATTTCATCATGATCATCGGTCCGATCGCTACACAGACATCGTAATGTTTGCCTTCGTTTGTTACCAGATCCTCAAGAGTCTTGGTAACCATACCTGCACGGCCATAGGAACCGTCATCTGTAGTAACATAAAGATTGGAAACTTCTCCCAGTTCTTTCTCAAGGATAACCATATCCTTAGTTTTTGCACCAAGAATAACATCTGCTGTGATTCCATGTTCATGGAGCCATTTTACCTGTGGGTAAACAGGGGCTGTACCAACACCGCCGGCAACAAATACCATTTTCTTTTTCTTTAATTCTTCGATATCTTCCTCAACAAATTCAGAAGGACATCCAAGAGGTCCTACGAAATCGCGGAATGCATCTCCTGCTTTTAATTCTGCCATCTTGATGGTAGATACACCGATCTCCTGGAATACGATTGTGATCGTACCTTCTTCACGATCATAATCACAGATAGTAAGAGGGATTCTCTCACCCTTCTCATCTAACTTAACGATAATAAATTGTCCTGGCTGACAATGGCTTGCAACACGCGGTGCGTGTACAACCATAAGATGGATCTTAGCTGCCAGTGTTTCAGCTTTTAAAATCTTATACATGGTTTTCCTCCTCGCAAATAATAAACCTCTATTAATAATACGCCAAAATCTGACATATGGCAAGGGTTGATTTGTAGCATATATAAGATTTTTTTCACTTTTAACACTCTTTTTCTATCATTTCATATAATTTTGCCAACGCTTCCTTAATACCGCCAACCTCATCGATCAGCCCTTCTTTTACTGCCTCTTTTCCTTCCAGCATGGTTCCTACATCTTTTACCAGCTGAGAAGTATCAAGCATCAGCTCTTCCAGACGTTTCTGAGATGCTCTGGAGTGTTCGGAAATAAATGTAGTGATACGGTCCTGAATTTTCTCCATATTCCGGTAAGTCTGAGCCACTCCGATAAACATACCATTGGAACGTACCGGATGGATCACCATCGTAGCACTTGGTACTGCGAAAGAATAGTCCGCAGATACGGCCATCGGAACTCCGATAGAATGTCCGCCGCCCAGAACCAGTGACACTGTTGGTATACTTAATGAGGCAATCATCTCTGCAATGGCAAGCCCAGCCTCCACATCTCCTCCCACTGTGTTTAAAAGGATCAGCAAGCCTTCTATTTCTTCATCATCCTCAATGATGGCAAGCTTTGGAAGTACATGCTCATATTTTGTAGTTTTGGAATGGGAGGGTGCAGACTCATGACCTTCCACCTCACCAATGATGGTCAGAAGCTCTACCTTGTGTTTTCGGGAATTGCTGTTTAAAACCACCTGTCCCATATCTTTGATCTGCTCATTGGTACTTTCCTGAACTTTATTTTCTGACTCCTGTGTCTCACAGTTTTGCAGCTTCATCCCTGTTTCAGACTCTTCTCTTTTTTCTCCATATCTGTTTTCAGACATAAAAATACCTCCATTTTCTCTATGGAGGTATTATGTGTGTTTCTTTTATAAACTATACATGTCCGACAGCAATAACCCAAAACAGGCAGTCTCAATATACCTGCGGTATTTTACTGCTCATCCCAGTTTGTCCAGTAATCTGTGACATCATCGTCATCATCCAGAAGATCCAGAGTTCTCTGAAGATCCTTGAGTGCCTGCTCATCTGTAAGCTCCACATAAGTCTGAGGAATCATGGCAACCTGTGCTTCTGCAATAGGCAGACCTGCTTTTTCCAGAGCTTCACGAACTGCACTGAAATCATCCGGAGCAGTGAGAATCTCATAACTGTCCTCTTCCTCGCTGAAGTCCTCAGCACCGGCGTCCAGAGCAAGCATCATAATCTCGTCTGCATCCATCTCACACTCTTCTTTGTCAATAATGATCTGACCTTTCTGATCAAACATATAGGATACACATCCCTGAGTTCCGATGCTTCCGTTACCCTTTGTAAATGCATTACGTACATTACCTGCTGTACGGTTCTTGTTGTCTGTCAGAGTCTCAACAATGATAGCAACACCGTTCGGACCATATCCTTCATATACAGCTTTCTCGTAGTTGTCTGCGGAATCAGCGCCTGCTGCTTTTTTGATACCACGTTCGATTGTATCGTTTGGCATGTTGTTTGCTTTCGCTTTGGCAATTACATCACGAAGTTTGCTGTTGTTATTCGGATCCGGACCGCCTGCTTTGACAGCCATAACCAGCTCACGTCCGATTACTGTAAAAATCTTACCTTTTTTTGCATCGTTTTTCTCTTTCTTATGCTTAATGTTTGCAAATTTTGAATGTCCTGACATCTTTCTTTCTCCTTTTGTTAATTATTTTTATCTGCTGCTGTTTATACAGCAACATTATTATCCCGCTCCACCTTAACCTTGCCAATGGTTTTATTACCAATAGACAAAATCGTAAAGCAGTATCCAATCGCTTTTATGCTTGTATCAACATCCTTATCTGTAGGAATATGTCCCAGAATATTGGTCAAATAACCGTTCAGTGTTTCAAACTCTGTATCACCAAAATCTGCATCCAACTCTTCTTCCACATCCTCCAGATAAGCAAGCCCGTCAATGATCAGACTGTTATCTTTCTGTGCGCGGATCGTAATTTCATCCTCATCATATTCGTCCAGAATATCTCCGACAATCTCCTCCAGAATATCCTCCATGGTAACGATCCCGGCTGTCTGGCCATATTCATCCACAACAATTGCCATATGGATCTTTCTGGCCTGCATAGTATGAAAAAGATCTCCAATCCCCCTTGTTTCAGGAATCAGGGATGCCTGGCGGATAATTCCGGGCAGTTCCTTCAACGGTTTGAACTTCGCCCAAGGATTCTGTGTCATAAACTTAAGCGCATCTTTATAATGGACAATTCCTTTGATATTGTCAATATTCTCCTCATATACCGGATAACGGGAATTCCCCTCTTCCAGCATAGTGTCAATCATGTTCTTGAGCAATATCTCCTCGTCAAAGGCCACCATATTCTTTCTGTGAGTCATGATATCATGGGCTTCTGTCTCATTAAAAGATATGATATTCTGGATCATTTCCGCCTCATTCTCCTGGATGACGCCCTGTTCATGAGCTTCATCTACAATGGAAATGATTTCCTCTTCTGTGACAGACTTTTCTGTACGGTTTATTTCCACTCCAAAAGGCACTGCTGCCAGTCTGGCGATCCAGGTGACAGATACAGTAAAAGGCTTTAACAGATTCAGCCAGAAATGTACCAGGTTCAGATACTTATATGCATAAGCTTCAGGATGATAAGTACCAACCCGCCGAAAAGCCAGAATACCGATTGCAGCAAGAAAAATCACGCACAATGCCATTACCAGGATCAGTGCAGGCACATGCTTTATGTATGGATAAAATGCATCCACAGCATATGGGACCAGAAAAGTACCAAAACAAATACCACATGCCATTACGATCAGCGGAATTGCATTGACAAACTGCGCCGGTTTGTCGATCAGAGTCATCAGCATCTGTGCTTTTTTATCGCCTTCCTCTGCTTTCTTCTGTGTATCATTCTCACTTATGTTTCTCAGCGCTGCGGCAAACCCGTAAAAGATTCCATTCAGCCACAACAGTAACAGTAAAACAAATAAGCCCCAGAGGGGCATACTACTGCCATCTTCCATTATATTATTCAGTCTCCTCCTTATTGAATATGCGTAATTACTGGTAAAATATATCACTTTCTCCATTAATCGTCAAGATACTGACCGGACAGAGATACCAAAAATTACTGTTCATTTATTGTTCACGCACTACTATCCGAGACATGCAAGCCAAAAAATCGCAATACCGGATCAGATGATATATCCCTTAAAAAGTAAAATCAGAACGTAAGCTCCAGGCTGATCTCAAGTGCATGATTCACCTTATCCAGCATCGCATCATCCAGATGACAGACTTTATCTTTTAATCTTCTTTTATCTATAGTACGAAGCTGTTCCAGCAAAATCACAGAATCTTTTTCAATCCCATAGAGTTCCGCATTGATCTCAATATGTGTAGGAAGCTTAGCCTTGTTCATTTTTGATGTAATAGCAGCACAGATCACTGTAGGGCTGTGCCGGTTACCTACGTTATTCTGAATGATCAGAACCGGCCGGATTCCACCCTGTTCACTCCCCACTACAGGGCGAAGATCAGCATAAAATATATCCCCTCTTTTAATTACCACACAATTCACACTCCGATTCTTTCCGGTTTCAATTTACAACATTGCCATAAGAAGAAACCTTGTTATCAGCCGGATATTTCCTGTCCGGTTAAGATAAAGTATTTCCACCTTTTTCTTGTGTATACATGCGTGGTATATAAAAATCAGTTATCGCTCACTTCGTCTCTATTCAGCAAACAGTAACATTATATTTCTTTCCCGTTTTTAATATAGACTCTCGGCACACGCGGGCTGATATCACAGGCAAACTCATAGGAAAATCTGCCACAGAGATCACCAATCTCCTCAATACCGATAAACTCATCCCCGTCTCTGCCGATCAGTGTTACCTCATCGCCCTTCTTCACATCACCAATCTCAGTCACATCTACCATAAACTGGTCCATACAGACTCTGCCAAGGATCGGAGCCTTTTGTCCATGTATCAGAACCCAGCCTTTATTGGAAAGCTGCCTGGAATAGCCATCTGCATAGCCCACCGGAACAGTTGCCACACGAAGCTTCCTGTCAGCCACATAAGTACCGCCGTAGCTGATCGCTGCTCCGGCAGGAACGTCCTTCACATAAGTCACATGACTCTTAAGTTCCATAACCGGCTCAAGCTTTACAATATCTCTCTCCACCTCAGAAGAAGGATAAATTCCATAAATTGTGATTCCGGCGCGGACAATATTCAGATTTGCTTCCGGCATACGTATGATGCCCGCACTGTTAGAACAGTGATGCAGAGGAATTTCCACTCCTGCCTCTTCTACGCGTCTTGAAAAATCCAGATACCGCTCCAATTGTACCATAGCCGGACTTCTGTCATACTCATCTGCTCTTGCAAAATGAGTAAACATACCCTCAATCTCAAGATTTGGAAGTTCTGAAATTTTTTTAATTTCCTCTACATTTTCCTGTGCATCCGCAAAACCGATCCTGGTCATTCCTGTGTCCAGAGCAATATGAATATGTACAGTTTTTTTCTGCAGAACCGCTTCGTCTGAAAGTTTCCTTGCCTCCTCATATTCGCACACTGCAGGACGGATCTCATAACGGACAAGTTCCGGATAATATTCATCAAAAACAATTCCAAGGATCAGGATTGGTTTTGTAATCCCGGCTTCTCGCAGATGAATCGCTTCTTCCGCAGTTGCAGCCGCAAATCCCCAGATATAATCATAATCCTCAATGAGATGTGCAACCGGCACCGCGCCATGTCCATAAGCGTCAGCCTTTATGACTGCGATCATCTTTGTCTCTTCTGCAATATTTTTTCTCATTTCCCGGAAATTATGTTCTACTGCATCCAGTGAAATGACTGCTTTTACTCTGCTATCTTTCTTCATAATAATTTTCCTCTGTTATTTTTTCATGTTAATATCTGCAAATTGTTTCACAGATTTACTGCCTCAAAATGAATATTCTATCTTAGTATTTCCGGCAGAAAACAGATGATATCTCCTGCGGTCATCCCTCGCTGCCCTACTGTTTCAGCAGCCAGATCACCTGCCAGCCCATGCACATATACACCAAGTGCAGCCAGCATAACAGGAGAAAATTTCTTTTCTGCTGCCAGGTACATACACTGTATACCGGCAAGCACACCACTTAACACATCTCCACTTCCCGCTGTAGCCATTCCTGCATTACCCGAAATGTTCAAATACATATCTCCAAAAGCATCTGCCACCACAGTACAGGCATCCTTCAGAACGCAAACCGCTCCAGACTCCTTTGCATAATCAGCTGCAGTCTGTGCCAGACAATCCTGGATCTTACCGATTTCTTTTCCGCACAGACGACTCATCTCACCAATATGAGGTGTCAGGATCACATGTTCCCCGATAAAACACTTCCAGTTGTCATGGACTGACAGAAGATTCAGGCCATCTGCATCCAGAATTACTGTTTTTTTACACTCAGCTGCCTTCGCCAGGAACCACTGAGCTCTTTCCCTGCTCTGCGCTCCGGTTCCAAGACCCGGTCCTATCACAAGCACATCACACCAGTCAAGCATTGCCTGGTTTTTTTTCTCATCAAAATCACAGGTGATCATGGCTTCCGGCAACAGTGTCTGTAACGGAATCCTGTTGGCCTCCACAGTCTGAATTTTCACCATTCCCGCAGAGCTTTTCAGAGCAGCTGCTGCACTCAGATATGCAGCTCCGCACATTCCTTCGCTGCCAGCTATAAGAAGAACCTTGCCGAAGGTTCCTTTATTTCCATAGGGAACTCTCTCAGGAAGCATTTTCAAATCTTCACGTTCCAGGTGATGCATACAGATTTTCTTTCCGGGTATGGAATAGATTCCGATATCCGCAACAACGATCTCACCGCCATACATGCGTCCGGGATAAAAGCACAGCCCTCTTTTGCGAAAAGCAAAGGTAACCGTAAGATCTGCCCGGAATGCAATTCCCTTCTCAAATCCGGTATCTGAGTCAATCCCGGATGGAATATCCACAGCTACTTTATACGCAGATGCCCGGTTCATTGTACTGATAAGCTCTGCATATTTTCCCTCTACAGGTCTGCTCAGTCCAACCCCAAAGATGGCATCTACTATAGTAGTATATTCATCCAGATCCAGGTTATGCACCCGGGGCACCTGATAATATTCTGCTGTTTTAAGCTGTCCGGCAGTTTCAGCAGTCATTTTCTCTTCCTTACCCGCAATATAATACCAGGTTCTGACTCCTCTCAACTGAAGCAGTCTGGCAATCGCCAATCCGTCTCCGCCATTGTTGCCGGTTCCGCAGACCACAAGGATTTTCTCTTTTTCTTTATTCTTTAATCTCTGTACAATCTCCTCAACCGTCTTTAATGCCGCCCTCTCCATAAGTACCGGAGACGATATCCCGGCTTTCTGAATCGTATTATGATCCAGTTCTTTCATCTCAACAGCAGTTACAATCTCTCTCATCTGTTCACCTCCTGTTTACAATAACACATTTACATGCAAGAGAAAAGCTGTGATCAGATGACCACAGCCTTGTGTTTCACAGTTATCCCTTACATCCCTTCATGTTCCTTTCTGTACTCACTCAGGTTATAGGACAAAGTCATAAGACTCTCTGAAAGATGTACGTTCTCTACCATTACATCCTCCGGGGCATCCAGATCAATATGTGCAAAATTCCAGATTGCCTTAATTCCATTATCAATTAAAATCTTTGCCATCTCTTTGGCTTTATTTTTAGGAAGAGTCAGGATCGCGATCTCAACCTCATTCTCCTTCAGAAACAAAGGAAGATCGCTCAACATCTGAATCTCAATTCCACGAACTGCAATCCCCTCAAGTACAGGATTGACGTCAAAAATACCAACCAGCTTAAATCCGCGCTTTTCAAAATCCACATAATTGGCCAATGCCTGTCCCAGATTACCGGCACCCAGAATAATCATCGGATGTACAGTATCCAGCCCAAGGATCTTACCGATTTCTGTATACAAATAGCGTACATTATAGCCGTAACCCTGCTGACCAAAACCACCGAAATTATTTAAGTCCTGACGGATCTGGGAAGCCGTCACATGCATCTTCTTGCTAAGATCATTTGAAGATATACGCTCTACATTCTCCTCCATCAATTCACCGAGGTAGCGGTAGTACCGCGGCAGACGCTTGATTACCGCTTTCGAAATTTCCTTAGCTTCCACAAATTTTCCCTCCTTAGCTTATCTATGTCAATTATACCCAGATGTTATTTTATTGTCAAATTAAATTTGTACTTTTTGACCAAATATTTCTGTATTTTTTTATCAATTTCATTCTGAAAAATTCCCCGGAATATCATATTTTCTTCCATGCATCCATCCGGTGCTTTCTTTTCCCTTGACAAAATCTCTTAAAATGCTTTCAAAAACAGGCATTTTCGATTATAATAGTACGCGGACAAATTACAAACGGAGGAATTCCTATGATTTTATCATGTCAGAATATCTGTAAATCCTTTGGCGAAAAAATCATTCTCAAGGATGCCAGTTTCCATATAGAAGGCCGCGAAAAAGCAGCTCTCATCGGCAATAACGGTGCAGGCAAGACGACTCTGCTGCGAATCATTATGCATGAGCTCTCCCCGGATTCAGGAAACGTGGTACTTGCCAAAGATAAAAATATCGGCTACCTTGCCCAGTATCAGGACATTCATGGCCATCATACCATTTACGAAGAACTGATTTCCACCAAACAGCACATTATTGATATGGAGAACCGTCTGCGCTCTCTGGAACAGGAAATGAAAACCACCACCGGAGATGCTCTGGACAGCCTGATGAATACTTACACAAGACTGAGTCACCAGTTTGAACTGGAAAATGGTTACGCTTACAAAAGTGAGATCATGGGTGTATTAAAAGGTCTTGGTTTCACAGAAGAAGATTTCGAACGCCAGATAGAAACTCTTTCAGGCGGTCAGAAAACCCGCGTAGCTCTGGGTAAACTGCTTCTTGCCAGCCCTGACATTCTTCTTCTGGATGAGCCTACCAACCATCTGGATATGGAGAGTATTTCCTGGCTGGAAACCTATCTTCTGAATTACCCGGGTGCTGTATTTATCGTATCCCACGACCGTTACTTTCTTGACAAAGTCGTAACAAAAGTTGTGGAAATCGAAGCAGGAAATATGCGTATGTACAGTGGCAACTATTCTGCCTATGCCCTGAAAAAAGCCCAGCTGCGTGACGCCCAGTACAAAGCCTACCTGAACCAGCAGCGGGATATTAAACACCAGGAAGCAGTCATTGCCAAGCTGAAATCCTTTAACCGCGAGAAATCCATCAAACGTGCGGAAAGCCGCGAGAAAATGCTGGATAAAGTCCAGCGCATTGATAAACCACAGGAGATTCAGAATCAGATGCGCATTTCCCTGGAACCAAGATTTGTCAGCGGAAATGATGTCCTTACTGTGGAAAGTCTTTCCAAATCTTTTCCCGGACAGACACTTTTCAGTGACATCTCCTTTGAGATCAAACGTGGAGAACGTGTAGCCCTGATTGGCAATAACGGCACAGGCAAAACCACCATGTTAAAGATCATCAATGGGCTGATCGATGCAGACAGCGGCAGATTTACTCTTGGTTCCAAGGTACAGATTGGCTACTATGACCAGGAACACCATGTTCTTCATATGGAGAAAACTATTTTTGAGGAAATCTCAGATGCTTATCCCACACTTACGGAAACAGAAATTCGAAATATGCTGGCAGCATTCCTTTTCACAGGGGATGACGTATTCAAACTGATCTCCGCTCTGTCCGGCGGAGAAAGAGGTCGTGTTTCCCTCGCCAAGCTGATGCTGTCCGAAGCAAACTTTCTGATCCTCGATGAGCCCACCAACCATCTGGATATCGCTTCAAAAGAGATTCTTGAAGAGGCATTGAACAGTTACACAGGAACAGTATTCTATGTTTCCCACGACCGTTACTTCATCAACCAGACAGCTACCCGGATCCTGGATCTGACCAATCAGGCAATTGTAAATTATATCGGAGATTACGACTATTATCTGGAGAAAAAAGAAGAGCTGACGGAAAAATATGCTCCGGCTGCCGCTCAGGCTGTGACAGAAGCAAAGCAGGCTTCTGATAACAAGCTTTCCTGGCAGCAGCAGAAAGAAGAACAGGCCCGCCAGCGAAAACGAGAGAATGAGCTAAAAAAAGTAGAAGCCCGCATTGAAGAACTTGAGACCAGAGATAAAGAGATCGACGAAACCATGATTCTCCCGGATATCTGCACAAATGTGGCAGAATGTGCGAAACTCAGCAAAGAGAAAGCCGCCATTACCGAAGAATTAGAAGGATTATATGAAAAATGGGAAGAACTTGCATAATGCAGGTTCTTCCCATTTTCGCAGTTTATAACTTTTTACAGGTTTCTCCGCTGCAGTGTGATCCTGCCCGGAGAACTTTATAATGTTATAGAAACATTACCGGATAATTTCTGACATTATAAAATTTCATCCAGTCTCTCTCTGATGGCAAGGATGAAATCTTTGCTGTTCAGTACTGTCACATCCTCAAGAGAAGTGATCAGCGCAAGGTCTTTTGTCATCTTACCGCTTTCAATCGTCTCCAGAGTCGCCTTCTCCAGTTTATCAGCAAATTCCATCAATTCTTTATTGCCGTCCAGCTCACCTCTTTTTCTCAGAGCTCCGGTCCATGCAAAAATAGTTGCTACAGAGTTAGTAGATGTCTCCTCACCTTTCAGATAGCGATAATAATGTCTCTGTACAGTTCCATGAGCAGCTTCATATTCGTAATATCCCTGTGGAGATACCAGTACAGATGTCATCATAGCCAGAGAACCAAATGCTGAAGAAACCATATCGCTCATAACATCTCCATCATAGTTCTTGCAGGCCCAAATAAATCCGCCTTCAGCCTTCATGACACGAGCTACGATATCATCGATCAGGCTGTAGAAATATTCAATGCCTGCTGCCTCGAATTTCTCCTTAAACTCATCCTCATAAATAGTTGCAAAGATTTCCTTAAAACGTCCGTCATAAATCTTGGAGATCGTATCCTTGCCGCCAAGCCACAGGTTCTGTCTTGTATCCAGTGCATAATTAAAACAGCATCTTGCAAAACTTGTGATAGAATCATCCAGATTGTGCATACCCTGAAGCACACCCGGTCCCTCATAATGATGGATCAGTTCTTTTCTCTGCTGTCCGTCTGCGCCTTCAAATACCAGATAAGCATCTCCGGGGCCGTCAATATACATCTCTGTGTTCTTATACACATCACCATAGGCATGACGTGCGATGGTGATCGGTTTCTTCCAGTTCTTAACACATGGTTCAATACCCTTCACTACGATTGGAGCACGAAAAACAGTTCCGTCGAGAATTGCACGAATCGTTCCGTTAGGACTCTTGTACATTTTCTTTAAGGTATACTCTTCCATTCTTGCCTTATTAGGAGTGATAGTTGCACATTTCACTGCTACGCCGTACTTCTTTGTAGCCTCTGCTGCATCAACAGTTACCTGATCATCCGTTTCATTTCTGTATTCCAGACCAAGGTCATAATACTCAGTGTTCAAATCAATATACGGAAGAAGAAGTTCATCTTTGATTATTTTCCAGAGAATTCTGGTCATCTCATCTCCATCCATCTCCACAAGTGGTGTCTGCATCTGAATTTTTTTCATGTTAATCCTCCTCTTTGGCTCTCATCCAGTTAACTATCATGATAGCCGAAAACAGACCGTTCGTCAATGCTTTTATACACTAGAGTGTGTCTGAAAAATCATTCCCGCAATCTGTACGCCCCACTTTGCGGGATATTTCACCCGCATTCAGTTGCCGTAGCCCGCTACGGCGCCCTCATCCGGGCAAAATATCCCACAAATTGTGACGCACATCTTGCAGAAAGCCTTTTTCAGACACGCTCTAAAGCAATAATTTTGTGAAATAAAAGATTACTGATCACAGTTCCATAAAGCGTTCCAGATCCAGTTCTCCCCATCCCTGCTGATTCTTTGGCAATCCCATATCCCTGGCACTTTCTTTCAATTTCATCTTGATCTGAACATTAGTCAGCTCTGGATTCTTCTCAAGCATCAATGCTGCTGCCCCTGCAACCAGAGGTGTAGACATAGAAGTACCACTCTTCACTCCATATCCGTTATCTGCCCCCGGTGCACAGGCAAGAACATGATTCCCGGGTGCAACCAGATCCGGTTTACAAACACACTCAAATGTAGGTCCCCTGCCGGATATGGCAGTCCGTCCTGTAAGCAGATCGCTGGAGCCTACTGTGATAATCTTCCGGCTGCTTCCCGGTGCTGTCACACTTCCTGCCCTCGGTCCCTGATTTCCTGCCGCAGCCACTACCACCAGACCTGCATCCCAAAGTTGTTCCACACCCACGATCAGAACTCTGTGATCTTCTGCTCTCCTGCAGGTTGTTCCCACCGAGATATTCACTACACGTATCCCATAATATCTCTTATTCTCCAGGATCCAGCGAAAAGCCTGCAAAACATCTTCTTTCCTGCCATTTCCCGTTCTGTCGAGCACCTTCAGAACTATCAGGCTACACCCGGGGGCAATTCCTCTGATCCGTCCTTCCGAAGCCCTTCCGTCACCGCCAATGATCCCACATACATGGGTTCCATGAGAATTATCATCATAAGGTCTGATACGATGTCCGATGAAATCTTGAAACGCAAGTATTCTCCCTGTAAAATCTATATGAGGAAAAATCCCGGTATCCAGAACACACACACCCACGTGCTTTCCTGTATATCCGGAATCATCTGAATTCTTCATAAAAAATCCTCCGAATCATCTGGATAATGAAATCTTACCGCAACTATTCATCAGGTCGCTGCAAAGACAATGAACATTTGCGTCTTACTTTAAATTATTCGGAAGATTATATTTTTGTGTCCGGCAGTTTCTCCTGTCATATCTCCGTTTTTCTGTAAATAAAATGTATAAAGCTTCCATGATATGCAGATACTTCTGATATGCAAAACAACAGGCATATACAGAATCTGTTACAGAAATCCCGAAAAATATCCTTATAGCAATTTCATAAAATAACTGTAACCATCTGCATAATATTAAGGAGACAAATTATGACTGCATTATTATTGATACTGGTATTTTTACTCTTTCAGACCTTCGTCCTGCTCTGCTGTGTAGCTGCCGGAAATGACGCTGCCTCCCAGGAAATCTCCGATCAGGAACAAATGGAATTTATCCGGGAATGGAAAAAAATACATTGCAGCAGCCCTCAAAAATAAAGGGCTGCTGCAATGTGCTGATAAACCTTCTACATCACATAACAGTCATATCGTATTGCTTTTCCTTTTAATATATAAGAAGGCTCTCTTCCATCAAGACAGACGCTCTTAAGAGGACGTTTTACGATAATTCTGGAAGGTCCGGCTTTGATAGCTGCATCAAAAAGATCTTTTTCCTCAGAACATGGAGGTTCAAGTTTCTGGATCAGCTGAAGTTTTTTATTTATCAGACCGGATTTCTGTCTCTTCGGGAACATGGGATCAAGATAGATCACATCTACCGGATCCATAAGTTTCTCCATACATGACACACTGTCACCCTCCACCAGTTTCATTCTGGAAGCAATGTCTTTTAATACGGGATGCTTTCTGGCACGCCGGAGTGCATCCTTCAAAAGTGCGGCGATCACCGGATTCTGTTCGTATAATGTCACCTCATAGCCATATGCTGCAAGAAGGAAACCATCCTCCCCCATACCTGCAGTGGCATCAATTGCTTTCAGATGTTCTCCCTCAGTTTTGACCGCACGTACCAGCATTTCATGGGAAAGTCTTCCGTTTGTGACTCTGTGCAGCATTCCTTCAAAATCTCCCTGATATGTCAGGCCATAACCGGTAAGTGATACGCCCCGGGAGTCAAACATTACTGTCAGATGTTCTCCCGGTTTGTCCATAATCGGAACATTGTTCTTTCTGGCAAAAGATTCTGCCATTTCTCTTTGCCCGCCCTTACCCAGGCAGACTGTTATCTTATCATTCATTTACACATTTCCCGCAAAATTTAATTTTCTTTTAATGCTTTTTCTATTTCATCGATCACAATTCTGAGTGCTTTGATACGGGCATATTTCTTGTCAACAGATTCCAGTACATGCCATGGCGCAAAGGAAGTATTTGTCTTCTGAAGCATCTCATTTACGGCCACTTCATAGGCATCCCATTTCTCTCTGTTTCTCCAGTCCTCATCTGTGATCTTCCATTGTTTCTCCGGATTATTCTGTCTCTCCTGAAAACGCTCCAGCTGTGTATCCTTATCGATCTGTACCCAGAATTTAATAATGACTGCACCCCAGTCTTTAAGTTCTTTCTCAAACTCATTCATTTCGTTGTAGGCACGTTTCCAGTCATTTTCACTGCAAAATCCCTCCAGACGTTCTACCATGACTCTGCCATACCAGGTTCTGTCAAAAATAGCGATATGCCCATTTTTCGGAAGTCTTGTCCAGAAACGCCATAAATAATGTCTGGCCTTCTCATGTGGTTCCGGACTTGCAATTGGATGTACTTCATAACCCCGGGGATCCAGAGCTTCTGTAATACGTTTGATGTTACCTCCTTTGCCTGCCGCATCCCAGCCTTCATACGTGATGATCACAGGAATACGTCTCCTGTACAGTTTATTATGGAGTTCCCCCAGTTTACTCTGGAGCTGTTTCAGTTCTCCCCTGTACTCCTCGTCATCCATTGTTTTATCTCTCAGATCAATATCCGACAGACGGGGAATCTGCTCCAGAGGGAATACATTCTGCAAAATCGGAACGGAATGTGCCTGATTCTGCATGGCAACTTCAATATTGCTTACCATAGTCTCCAGCACCTGAAGTTCCGCCCATTTTCTGTCACTGGCATCTATGATGTACCATGGTGCAGAGGAAACATTCGTGTCAGACAGATACTGAGAAAATATTTTTGCACATTTTTTGTAATGTTCATTCTGCCATTTATCAAAGTCTGACACACGCCATCTGGTGTCTTTATGATCCAGAAGTAATTTTTCACGCCGCTTCTGTTCATCCCTGTCAATCTGCATAAAGAATTTCAGCACCAGATAACCATTATCTGTAAGCTGCCGCTCAAAACGGCGGATGCTGTCAATCCGCTGTGTATAACCTTCGCCCTCAATCTCGCCCGACAGACAGTCTTTACAAGTCTGCTCCATCCAGCCGGAATCCAGAAATGTAAATTTTCCGGCTTCCGGAATCTGTTTAAAATAGCGATACAGAAATGGATATCTCAGTTCTTCTGCTGTGGGAGCTGACATAGTGGCAACCTTAAAGAAACGCGGATCAATATTTTTAATGACTTTTCCGATCGTACTTCCCTTGCCGGAAGATCCCCAGCCTTCAAAGAGTACGATTACCGGGATCTTATGTTCCTTGATTTTCATCTGAAAATCATAGAGCTGACTTCTTGCTGTCTGCAGACGGGTTTTGATTTCCTCTTTTTCCGGCATATGTGCCGGAGTCCATGTTGTAAGCATAACATTGATCCTCCTTTTATTTTTCTTCGTAACTGTTCAATACTTTCACAGTCAGAAGCTGTTGAATAGTTGCCCTTTTCATTAATAGAATATCTCAAATTCAGCTGAAATAATCATAACATGAAATCTGTTTATCGTAAAGCAGGTGTATGATATAAATAATGCATATTAATCGTTACTGTTCACTCCGTTCACAATAACGTAGCCAAAATTCATTCCAGATTGCCTGCGGCAATGGAATTTTGGCTTGTATGTCTCGGGATTTTGGCATATTCATGCCAAAACACCTCGCGGGATAGTGGTGTGTGAACAGTAACTATTAATTCGGTCAGGTTACTGCTCATCAGAGCGTGAAATCCTGCGTCAGATATCCTTGATGTGCGTCAGATTTTTTCTAAATCCGCAATATTTTCAGGATATTCCATATCAGAATATAATTTCAGCTGTAACTGTAATATTCTGTTATACTCATCGCATCCGGGTTCTAACACTCTTCTTTGTTCATAGAGTTTATGATCTTCCTCACTCATTTTCACATCAAAGCTTTCCTGAGTATGGAATTGGATTTCAATACGATAGTTGCGTGAGTTTTTAAACTTGGCATTTACGCCATTATATGGAAAACTGTCATTGACCCAGTAATTTTTCAATGAATATATCTTCCAGTTCTTCTCATACAAGGCATCTGTCACAGATCGTATTTGTTCAACATATTCTTTCGGTTCCAGTATCACTGTATAACGAATAACATCTGCTATTGAATCAAAAAAAGACTTCTCTACTCTCTGATAAAGCTTATTATATAAGGACTTCGGTGATTTTACTCTATACTCTAATCCCGCAAGTACTGCTTTATTTGTTTTTGCAAAGTCCACAAGAAATTTGGTGATTTCAAACTCTGTAGACAGATAATCAGCATAAAACACTCTTTCCTCAAAAGAAAGTTTATTGAAAAGTTCAATATCCTCTTCTGTCCATGATTCTTCAATTTCTTTATTAAGGTAGATCTTTTTTGAATTTTCAGCGGACAAAACACATTTGAGTTCTATCGAATCAATGCCAAAAAGGCCGGTATTATCACCTGATCCATGAGTCAGACTTCTGAAGATCTTCTCATAATTATTAATGATCAAATTTACTTTTCTTTCAATCAGTGCATATGCCGAATCCGATCCGCCTGCTTCTATCACAAGTTTACCATCTTTAACAGCAATACTCCTTACAACGTTTCTTTCAACAAAGCCAACAATCTCTTCAGAATTATACTTATCAAAATCCTCATAATTCAGATCAAGATTTGTGTTCTTCAATTCTGCAAGCTGATTTCCAACAGCAAGAACTGCTGCCAGATTCTTCAATCTGACAGTATTTTTATTGTCTAATACCAAAATTTCTTCCAGCTGATTTATATCATCGCTGTTTCCGTCAATAAAATACAGCATACTGGTTATGGCATGTTTATGTTTCTCTGACGGAAATTCAAATATATCTCCATATTCTTCTATCAGACACGCACTGAACAAAACATGATATTTGCTCATGATCTGCAGGAATGTAAGCGATTGAGTCTGCTTTTGGATTCCCAGTTTGTTTATATATTTATTCATAATTTCCTGATTTAAACCAAATCCGGTATGAGCAAACAGAGCCGCCATCAAAAGGCAGTAGCATTCATCTCCATTCAAATCTTCCAGCTTCTGTCTGTCCATTATTAAATCGCAAAATTCTGCAATATCTATAAAATGCATAATAGAATAATCAGAAATATTGGGATATATCTTTTTATACTTCTCCAGCATTCTCTGGACCACTGTACAGTTATCCCTGTAATTCTCATATAATTTCTTTGATTTTGTAAATAAATTTTCCGAACACTTGTTAACTATCATTTGAATTATTCTCCATCAATTGTATTACCTTTTTTATCATTATAATCAAAAACAGCAGCCTTGTATATAGCTGCTGTTTCCAAAAATTCAGTAAAATTATATCCAATTAATACCTTTTCCATTTAAGTTTTGAAAAAGATTTACCTTTTTCACCTTTGATCAATTTCTTAACGTATGCTGAATATTCAGCTTTTGTAACTTTCTTATCATTTACAGTATAAGTAATTTTCACCGGTTTTTCATCATAAGAACGATTTCCATAATCCTTCTGTGCACGTGCTGCCATTTTATACGTTCCCTTTACATACTTATAATAATAATCGCACAATACTCCCATATGACCGCTGTTCTTTATATAAATCACTTTATGTTTCGGATAATACTTTGTAAAATTCCCCTGTCCAACTGTCGCTACTCTTCTTACATTTCCATTCTGATAATCATAGATAGCCTGTGTCAGATAACCATACCCCGGTTCTGTAATCAGCTCTGCAACATGATCTCCATCAATATCAGCATATACATATTTAATTGTTGTCATTCCAAAATTGCAGTACTGTCTCTTATCTGCAATGATCTGCTGTTTTAATGCACGATGCGCTATCGTATTCTGTAAACTCATCGCAGATACAGACGACGATGATACAAACAGCATAACCATTGCCAGTAAAACTGTTATTACTTTAATACTCTTTTTCTTCATAATTTTTGTCTCTCCTTTTCCAGGTAATATCTTACCAAATTATAGCACCTTTTATGTATTTGTGTTGTTTTTTGACAGATTATTATTTTTCTATAACACCCCCTGTTCTTTCATTTCCAGAGATACAGTGACATATTCCTTACTGTTCTCCATAACACCAAGCTTTTCTTCCCAGGTGAGATTTCGTTTGATTCTGGCCGAACTGCCCATTACCAGAGAGCCATCCGGTATCACATCTATTTTTCCCCTTCATTCGCTTCCTCTATTGTCACGCTCTCCTGTACCTGCATATCCGTATACTGAACACGAATAACTGCCTGCGGCCAGTTTATGCTGACCATTGCTGTTTTGTCTTTCTCATCTCCTGCTTTCCGGATAAGCTCCAGCAATTCCTTCAGTACTTCCTTTGTCAGATAACCGCCTCTCCAGTGAAAAATAAGTACCCTGCCTTTCTTCGCCGCCTGCAAAGAACGCTTATACACATCCTCTTTCTTAGAGCGTGTTTGAAAATTAAAAATTGCACAAAACATTTGTTCTTAAGCCCTTTTTATAGTATAATAAAGAAAAAGGGGTGTTCATTATGTTGAGACGATACGAATTAACGGATGATGAATGGAACCGCATCGTTGATCTACTTCCTCCTGAGAATACTGGTAAACAGGACCGCCCACGAAAAGATAACCGTACCATTGTCAACGGAATGGTGTGGATCGCTCGCAGTGGTGCTCCATGGCGCGACCTGCCAGAGCGTTATGGCCCATGGGAGACTGTTTACAGCCGCTTCCGCAAATGGATAGAGGATGGCATCCTGGATAATATCTTCTGTGTCCTGAGCCTTGATGCTGAGCTGGAGGAACTTTCCATGGATGGTCCATTGTCCAGGCGCATCAGCACAGCGCTGGTGCAAAAAAAGGGGGCCTCCCACCGAAATTGGCCACAGTCGCGGCAGAGCAAGTACTAAAATCCATGCCATTGTAGATTCATACGGTAATCCTGTCCGTCTGATGATCAGTGAGGGACAGCGAAATGATATCACATGCGCCATTCCATTGCTGGAACAGATAGATATAGAAGGAAGTCATGTATTGGCTGACAGGGGTTATGACAGCAGCCATCTGATCGACTATATCTATGATCATGGTGGTGAGCCAACGATTCCCTCCAGGAAAGGCGCAAAGTTTGAGCGCCGTTGTGACTGGTGGCTTTATAAAGAACGCCATCTCGTGGATAAGCTGTTCCTAAAGTTGAAAGCTTATCGCCGTATAGCAACCCGGTATGACAAGCTTGCATGCACTTATCTGGGGTTCCCGTGTATCGCCTCAATACTCATTTGGTTAAAATAAACAAATTCAAATGTTTTTCAAACACGCTCTAGTACATCGTTTTCGAAACACACTCTAACACTCTACCGCTACTTTAATCACACCATCTCTCTTATTTTCAAAAAGTTCATATGCTTCTTCGATTCTGCTAAGCGGATAAGTATGTGTGATAAGTGGTTCTGTATTAATCTTACCTTCTGCGATCAGTTTCAGGGTTTCCTCACAATCACATCCATCCACTCCACCTGTTTTGAATGTGAGATTTTTTCCATACATATCCGGAAGTGGCAGTACCTGAGCCTTATCATAAAGTGCAACCACTGTCACAGTTGCATTTGGTCTTGCACATTCCCATGCCAGCCGAAAAGTAGATTCTGCTCCTGCAACTTCAAGAACAACATCTGCGCCACCATGCTCAGTGTTTGTCTGAACAAAATCAAAGCATTCTTCCGGCGAAACAGTAAGAACATCAGGATAATGTTTTTTAATGAAGTGTATACGATTTTCATCTTTTTCGCACATGATGATACGCTTCGGATTCTTTAGGATAACGGACAGTAAGGTACAGATACCTGTAGGTCCGGCACCAATGATCAGGACGGTGTCATCTTCTGTAATCTCGGAAATACGTGCTGCCCAATAACCGGTAGCAAGAACATCTCCTACAAATAAAGCCTGTCTGTCAGTAACACCTTCTGGAATTTTATTCAAACCCTGATCAGCAAACGGTACACGCACATATTCTGCCTGACCACCATCAATACGACAGCCCAATGCCCAGCCACCATTCTCATCGGTACAATTATTTACGTATCCCTTCTTACAGAAAAAGCATTCACCGCAAAATGTCTCTACATTAACTGTCACACGATCTCCTGGTTTAACATTTGTTACTGCGCTGCCAACTTCCTCAACAACACCTACCATCTCATGGCCTACTGTTATGCCAGGAACTGCACGAGGAACACTTCCATGTTTAATGTGCAGGTCGCTTGAACAAATGCTGGCAAGCGTTACCTTCACAATTGCATCTCTCTCATGCATAAGAACTGGCTTTGGTTTTTCCATTAATTCAAATTTTCCTTTTGAAACATAAGTATATGTCTGCATTATTTTATTCCTCACTTTCTGTTTTTCCTTATACTTCTAAGAAAA
>ERZ832522.950-NODE-950-length-41154-cov-12.374340_pt1 | contig 41154 bp, 31 predicted proteins | sample MGYA00519951_ERZ832522 | MGnify/ENA primary metagenome ERZ832522 (study PRJEB31850, sample SAMEA3708728) | human gut metagenome | biome: human gut; feature: human-associated habitat; material: faeces | place: China | collected 2014 ... | reverse complement strand
CCGCAAAAAGACCCGCTGTCCGGGTGCGTTGGGAGTTTTCAGATACACCCTAGGGTATGCAAAAAGTCTCCCCACCTTTCGGCGAGGAGACTTAACATGCGTATACTGAGGGAAAGAATCAATAGAACTTCTTTCTGTTCTTACGAGCAGCTTCAGACTTCTGCTTACGCTTCAGGCTGGGGCTGACATAATGCTCTCTCTTCTTGACCTCGGCGATCACACCAGCCTTTGCACAGCTGCGCTTGAACCGCTTCAGAGCATTCTCCAAGGACTCGCCTTCCTTGACGCGAACTTCAGACATCGTTTTCCCTCCCTCCGGCGCAACCGGCTCTGTCCAGGTTGCTTTCAGGGCCAAATTCATTGGCTAGATTATTATAGTCATGCCATGTCAAATTGTCAAGAATTTTTTCCGGGAATTTGATTTTTTCCACAGCCGCTGTTGCAGAAAAAGCAGCAAACCGGCTTCCCTTATTTTACAATGAGGTTCACGAGCTTGTTCTTGACTAAGATTACCTTGACGATCTGCTTGCCCTCGGTAAACTTTGCGACCTTCTCCTGCTTGAGCGCTTCGGAGACGATGAAATCCTGCTCCGAATCCATGGGGACATTGATCGTGCCTCTGAGCTTGCCGAGCACCTGCACGGCCATCTCGACATGGGAGGCCACGGTCTTGCTTTCATCGAACTCCGGCCACGGCATCTGCATCGCCATCTTGGAGGTCTTTGCGGCGTAGCCGGTCAGCTCCCACATTTCTTCGACCATGTGCGGCGCAAACGGGCTGAGCATCAGCATCAGCATCTCAAGGTCGCCCTTTGTCAGGCCGTTTGCGTAGAACTCGTTGACCATCGTCATAAGCGCAGCAATGGCCGTGTTCATCTTGAGCTCGTCGATGTCCTGCGTGACCTTGCGGATGGTCTTGTGGATGATGGCCTCGTTTTTTTCGCTGAGTTCCTTGGAATCGGTCGCCATGTCCATGAGGTTCCAGCAGCGATCCAAGAAGCGCTTCGAGCCCTTGACCGCGTCGTCCGACCACGTCGCAACCTTTTCAAAGTCGCCGATGAACATGATATAAAGCCGCATCGTGTCCGCGCCGTAGGCCTTCACGACGTCGTCGGGGTTGACAACGTTGCCAAGCGACTTCGACATTTTGACTGCCGGGCGCAGCGCCTGATTGCCGTACTTTTCGATGAGCGCCTGCTTCTCCTCCTCAGTTTTCGCATTGCCCACATAGTGCGGGTTCTGGCCGAGGATCATGCCGTGGCTCGTGCGCTTGGCGTAGGGCTCCTTGGTGTGGACGACGCCGATATCGTACAGGAACTTGTGCCAGAATCTCGAATACAGCAGATGCAGCGTCGTGTGCTCCATACCGCCATTGTACCAGTCGACCGGTCCCCAATATGTTTCTGCTTCCTTGGACACGGGCTTTTCCGTATCATGCGGGTCCATATAGCGAAGATAGTACCACGAAGAGCCGGCCCACTGCGGCATGGTGTCGGTCTCGCGCTTCGCGGGGCCACCGCAGCACGGACAGGTGGTGTTGACCCAGTCGGTCATCTTGGAAATGGGGCTCTCGCCGTCGTCTGTCGGCTCATAGCTCTCGACCTGCGGCAGAACCAGCGGCAGCTGATCCTCGGGCACGGGCACCCAGCCGCACTTGGGGCAGGAGATCATCGGAATGGGCTCGCCCCAGTAGCGCTGGCGGGAGAAGACCCAGTCGCGGAGCTTGTAGTTGACCTTTTCGTGGCCCCAGCCCTGCTCGACCGCGTATTTTTTCATCGCGGGGATGGCTTCCTTGACCGTCATGTCATTGAGGAATCCGGAGTTGACCATGATGCCGGTGTCATCCTTGAGGGTAAAGGCTTCCTTCGTAATGTCGCCGCCCTTGACGACCTCGACGATCGGAAGGCCAAACTTCGTTGCGAAGTCCCAGTCGCGCTGGTCGTGACCCGGAACGCCCATGACGATACCGGTACCGTAGCCCATGAGGACATAGTCGGAAACGAACATCGGAACGACCTTGCCCGTCGCGGGGTTGACGACTTCAATGCCGTCGAGCCGGACGCCGGTCTTATCGTGGTTCAGTTCGCCGCGCTCAAAGTCGGACTTTCTGGCCGCCGCCTGCTGATAGACTTCCACATCCGCCCAGTTTTTGATGAGCGGCTTCCACTTCTTGAGAAGCGGATGCTCGGGGGAAATGACGGTATACGTCACGCCGAAGAGCGTATCGACACGGGTCGTGTAGACCGTGATGTCGTCCTCGGTGTTGGTCTTGAAGGTGACTTCCGTACCGGTAGATCTTCCGATCCAGTTCTTCTGCTGGGTCTTGACGCGCTCAATGTAGTCCAGGCCGTCGAGATCGTCGATCAGGCGGTCTGCATATTTCGTGATGCGCAGCATCCACTGGCTCTTTTCCTTGCGGATAACCGGCGCGCCGCAGCGCTCACACACGCCCTCAACGACCTCTTCGTTTGCCAGCACGCATTTGCAGCTCGTGCACCAGTTGACGGGCATCGTGGTCTTGTATGCCAGCCCGTGCTTGTACATCTGGAGGAAGATCCACTGCGTCCACTTATAGTACTCCGGGTCTGTCGTGTCGACGACGCGGTCCCAGTCGAAGCTGTAGCCGAGCATCTTGAGCTGGCGGGTGAAGTTTTCGATGTTCTTCTTCGTGACAATTGCCGGATGGATATGGTTCTTGATGGCGAAGTTCTCGGTCGGCAGACCGAACGCGTCAAAGCCGATCGGGTTCAGGACGTTGTAGCCCTGCATGCGCTTTTTGCGGCAGATGATGTCCATCGCCGTAAAGGGGCGCGGGTGGCCGACATGAAGGCCGGCGGCCGACGGATACGGGAACTCGATGAGGCCGTAGAACTTCGGTCTCGGATCGCCGGTCACGGCGGCATAGGGCTTCGTTTCTTCCCACTTTTTCTGCCATTTGGCTTCAATGGCTGCAAAATCGTATTTCATAACAGACTCCTTTGTCAGATTATTCACAAGACTGGCCCGCAGACGCAATTGTGTGATGCTGCCTTAACAACAAAACACCCCTGACTGCCTGTGCAGTCAGGGGCGTAGATTACGCGGTACCACCCTGATTCCGTCATGTTCATGACGCTCAGTGACCTCTCACGCGGTCAGGCGTTCTTCCCTACTTCGGTTCAGGAAGACCGCTCCGGAGCGAGCTGCGCGCCACCTCTTACCTGCTTTCACCCGCCGCAGGCTCTCTGGAAGATTCAAGACGCGCTTATTTCTCCATCAAAGCGTTTGTCGATATTACCCCGCTATTGTACGCAGAAGTTCCCGATTTGTCAAGCGTCGTGCGTCAGAATCGAAGATAAATTGACGACTTTTCCGTCCTGCCAGAGGCGCTCGAGGTCATAGAAGCTTCTTGTCTCCGCCGTGAACACGTGCACGACCACGCAGCCGAAGTCCATCAGGACCCACGTACCGCCGCGGTGGCCTTCGCGGTTCAGAAGCGGCTCGCCCGCCGCATCCATTGCCTCTTCTACTGCATCGCAGAGGGTCTTGACATGCGTGTTGCTCGTCGCCGTGCAGATCAGAAAATAGTCTGCCAGCGTCGAAACGTCGGCAATTTCAATCAGACTGATATCCTTTCCGAGCTTGCTGTCGAGCGCCTTGGCGGCAATCGCCGCAACTTCCTTTGCAGAAATCATGGTTTCCATCCTTTCTTTTACGGCGTTTCGTCCGTCTGTGTGATATCTTCAAATAATTCGTCCGGGCCCATCCAGTTGTCCTGGCCTTCCTCCGACGTTTCTTCCGGCGGCACATCCGGGTTTTCCGGCTCCGTATCGTCCGGATTTTTGTCCTCCGGTACCTCTTCATCCGGCGGTTCCTCACCGGTTTCCCCCGGATTTTCCAGCTCTGTCGGTTCTTCGGCAGGTTCTGGCTCTGCGGGCTTCTGATACGATCTTGCAACCTCCGGCGTAATGACATTCACGGTATCAAGCGTCACGGGCGCGTCATAGGGATTGAACGATTCGTTTACCACCTGCACGAGCTTTCCCGCGTAGAGGGGATAATACGACCCGCCGTTGATCATCGCGCCCTCGCCCTCGAGCGTGTACGTCTTCATCGCGTCAAAGTCGCACTGCATGAGAGCCTTCGCAAGATAGAGCATGTTGCCCACTGTGAGGTCGGTCGTCACATACGTGCTGAACACGTCGGCAAATTCCTTGAGTTTCGTGAGGCTCGATACGCTCAGGACCTTCTTTGCAAGCGCCCGCAAAAATTCCTGCTGCACCTTCGTGCGCTGGATATCCTGCGACGCGTAGCCCTTGCGGAAGCGCACAAGCTCCATGGCTTTTTCGCCGTCCAAAAGCTGCTTTCCCGCCTTGAGATCGATATGCAGGTTCTGCGTGGGGTCCTGATAATACATGTCCTGCGGCACGTCAAACTCCACACCGCCGACTAAGTCGACCGTCTCGCGGAACGCCTCGAGATTTACCAGCACGTAGCCATCCAGCTCGAAGCCCAGCATCGCGCCGAGCCGCTTGGAAAGCCGCGCCACACCGTCTGCGCCGCCGCCCGCATAGACGGAGTTGATTTTCATAATGCCGCCGTTTCCTGTCAAAACGACCGTATCGCGCGGGACGCTCATGAGCGCAACGTCGTGCGTTTCCTCGTCCAAATGCGCGACGATGATCGTATCCGTGCGGTAGCCGTCGTCGTCCGTGCCGCAGATGAGGATGTTGTAGACGCCTTCCCGGTGGCTCGCGGGAAGCTCCAGTTCTTCCTCGATCTCTTCGCCGGTATCCTCGTCGACCTTCGTCACAACGTGCTTGATCGTCGGAAGCTTGATCTCCGGTTCTTTCGTCTCTTCCGCCTCCGGCTGGGTTTCCACGACCGGCTCGGTCTTCTGCGGCGGCCGGACGACCGTTTTGTAAATACCGACGCCGAGTCCGATCAGAACGGCCAGCGCCAGAACGATCCCGAGCGCGCCCTTCTGACGGCCTGTCAATCTCTTTTTTTCCCGCGGCGCTTCAAAATGGCCGCGGTGTTTTTCATTGTTCATGCTAACTTGATTTCCTTTCGCTCAGCAAAAACGCGCGCGCCCGAACAGAGTCCTCGCACACAGCGAAGCCCTCCTCCTGCAAATGTGCAATCGTCCGCTCCAATGCCAGCAGCACGCCCTCGTCGAGATCCTTTTCCGCCGCCGCTCGAATTGCTTCTACGCCGGGGTACGTACGGTTGGGCTCGATCATGTCGGCAAGATAGACGATTTTCTCGAGCTTTGTCATATTGGGCTTTCCCGTTGTGTGCCACTCGATGGCGCTTTGAACCGCCTCGCACTCGCCGAAAATTTCCCGCGCGGCTGCCGCGCCGGTTTTTGCGTGCAATAGCTGCGGGTTCGCGCGCTCAAAATCCGTGAGATCGACGTTCCATTTTTCGGCCAGCAGCAGCTGCTGCTTCGCGTTTAGCGCTTTCGTTACATCGTGCAAAATCCCCGCCCGCGCGGCAAGCGTTTCATCCGCTCCATATTTTTTCGCCATTTCCCGCGCCGTTTCGCACACGCCGATGGCATGCGGCACGCGGGAGGGTTTGTGAAGAGAGAGGCTCACATCTTTTAATCGTTCAAACGAGAGGCCCTTGTCGTTTTCTCCCACACCGTAGAGTCCTTCGGCCTCAATTTCGCGCAGCACCGCCTCCGGCAGATACGGCGCGGCAATCTTGAAGCGAAGGAGCCGTCTGGCCTCGGTCGAGGAAATGTCGAAGCAGTCGTTTTCCAGCAGCACCGGTCTTTCTCCGAACTGGGCTTCCAGCGTGTCCGCCTGCTTTAAAAGACTCTCTCGATTTTTGGCATCGGCATCGTACCGGGAAAAGCAGACGAGGCGCGCGTTTTTCGCAATCTCCTCCGGACAGTACCAGTCCTGAAACGACAAGAACATATCCGTCCCCATCATAAGATACATCTCGCCCTGTTTATATTGTTCCTTGAGCGCGCGGATGGTATCCACCGTATAGCTTTTTCCCTCGCGCCGGAGCTCCATGTCCAGCACCTCGAAGCCGGGAAGCTGCGAAAACGCAAGCTGCGTCAGCTTTAAGCGCTCCATGGCCGTCGCCGAGCCGCTTGCCATCTGCTTGTGCGGCGGGATGCTGGCCGGGATGACCAGGACGCGGTCTAAGCCCAGCGCCTCTTTGCACGCCCGCGCCGCGCGCACATGCCCCAGATGCGGCGGGTTGAAGCTGCCGCCGTATACGCCGATCTTCATCCTATCGGCCTTCCTGCTGTTTTCTTCTCTCGATGGCGGCCTTCACGGCTGCCTCGTGGAAATACTCCTTCTGCTGCTTGCGGCGCTCTTTCGCCTGCTGCTTGCGGCGGGTGATGCCGGCCTTGACAGGGTTATAGTTGCCGGAGACCTTTTTGGGGGTCGCCGCCTTCTTTTCCGCCTTCTTCTTTTCCTGCTCGACCTTCTCAGATTTCCGCCAGATTACGAACTTTGAGCCCACGACCTGAATGCCCTCTGCACCCGTCGCTTCGCACAGTGCGTCGCAGACCTCGCGCGGGGTCATCATCGCCGTTTCCAGCACGCGACCCTTCACCAGTTCGTGAATGTCCAGCAGCTTTTCCGCTTCGGCGACCAGCGTTTCCGATACGCCGCCCTTGCCGACCATCAGCGTCGTGTCAATTGTATTGGCCTGCGCGCGAAGCGCAGCGCGTTCCTTACTTGTCATGTGCGTTACCTCATTCCATCGAACGCTCCGGTCTTTTCCCCGGACGGACAGCGTCATCCGCCCTTACGGAGCGTCATTTTTCCTGCATCTGCTGATATTTTCTGCAAAACTCCTGCAAGGCACGCGCCCTGTGGGAAATTGCGTTTTTCTGTTCGCTCGGAAGCTCGGCATACGTCATGCCAAGCTCGGGAAGATAAAAGACCGGGTCGTAGCCAAAGCCGTTCTCCCCATGTACCTCATGCGTGATCACGCCCGGGCACTCGCCGCGCGCAACGATCTTGCGCCCGTCCGGCCAGAGGCAGGTGATGACGCAGACAAATTTTGCCGTGCGCTTTCCGTCCGGTACGTCTTTCATGTTCTCCAGCAGAAATTCCGTGCGCTCGCCATCGGACGATTTATGGCCGTACCGCGCGGAATACACGCCCGGCGCGCCGTCCAGCGCGTCCACCATCAGCCCTGAATCGTCCGCCAGAACCGGAAGTCCGGAGGCCTTCATGACAGCCTCAGCTTTGAGAAGCGAGTTTTCTTCAAACGTCGTGCCCGTCTCGTCCACGTCGATATCGAGCCCATATTCTGATTCCAGCGCGATCTCAAAGCCGTGCTGCGACAAAATCACGGAGAGCTCCGTGAGTTTATGCGGATTTTTACTTGCCAGAATGACTTTCATGCCGCGCCTCCTTAAATCAGTGCTTCCACGAAGCTGTGCGCGTCAAACGCCATCAGATCGTCCATCTGCTCGCCCACGCCGACAAATTTGACCGGGATTTTGAGCGTATTCGATACGGCGATGACCACACCGCCCTTGGCCGTGCCATCAAGCTTCGTTACGACCATGCCCGTCACGCCCGCGATCTGGCTGAACTGTTCGGCCTGAATGAGGCCGTTCTGCCCCGTCGTGCCGTCGAGCACGAGAAGGACCTCCTTGCTGGCGTTGGGGAGCTCGCGGTCAATGATGCGCGAGATTTTGCCGAGCTCGTTCATGAGGTTCTGCTTGTTGTGGAGCCGGCCTGCCGTGTCGCAGATGATAACGTCGGAGCTTCTGGCCTTTGCCGCCGCGATCGCGTCAAAGAGCACCGACGCGGGGTCTGCGCCCTCATGCTGACGGATGATGTCCACATGCGCGCGGTTCGACCAGATTTCCAGCTGATCGGCTGCCGCCGCACGGAAGGTATCACCCGCGCACAAAAGCACCTTTTTCCCGCTCTCGCGCAGAAGGTTTGCAAGCTTCCCGATCGTCGTTGTCTTACCAACGCCATTCACGCCGATGACGAGAATGACGGACGGCTTTGTGGAAAGGTCGAGCGTTGTCGCGCCCACGTCCATCATGCCCTCGAGCACCTCTCGAAGGGCAAGCTTCGCCTCCTCGACGGTCTTGATGTGCCGCTCGCGCACGACGCTCCGAAGCTTTCCCATTGCCTCCTCGGTCGTCTGCATGCCAAGGTCCGCGAGGATCAGGCTCTCTTCCAGATCGTCGTAAAATTCGTCGTCCAACTCGGATGCCGTGAAGACGCTCGAAATGGAGCCCGCCGTCTTGCTCAGTCCCTGCTTCAGTTTTTCAAAAAATCCCATATTGTCTCCTTTATCGTTCCGTTTACCTTGAAACCTCGTAGGGGCGGACGCCTCTGTCCGCCCGGCAAAATTTGCGTCCGAAACGCGAAAACTTCCGGCGAAATCGATCGTTCCCAGGGCGGACAGGGTCGTCCGTCCCTACGGATTTTTGCGTTCTTCCAGTGATGTCCGTAGGGGTCGATGCCCACATCGACCCGTTTCCCGCATTTTTGGAAACATTCCGTGTTTATGCCGTAATGCCCAGCTGCTTTTGAAGCTCATCCAAGTCCAGATGCAGAATTTTAGAGATGCCCTGCTCCTGCATTGTCACGCCGTAGAGCACATCCGCGGCCTCCATCGTACCGCGCCGGTGGGTGATGACGATGAACTGCGTCTTGCCGCTGAACCGGTGCAGATACGCTGCAAATCGTTCCACGTTCCGGTCGTCCAGCGCCGCGTCAATTTCATCGAGCATGCAAAACGGCGTCGGCCGCACCTTCAAAATCGCAAAATACAGCGCAATGGCCACAAACGCCTTCTCACCGCCGGAAAGAAGTGTGATGGTCTTGAGCTGCTTTCCGGGAGGCTGGACCTTGATCTCAATGCCGCAGGAAAGCGGCTCTTTTTCGTCCTCCAGTTCCAGAGACGCTTTGCCGCCGCCGAACATTTCCGTGAACGTCGCGCCAAAATACTCGTTGATGCGCGCAAACTCGCGCACAAAAATCTCCGTCATCTCGCGGGTAATATCGCCGACGATCGTCTCGAGCTCTGTCTTTGCGTGCAGCACGTCGTCGCGCTGCGAGGCCAGATACTCGTAGCGCTCGCTGACTCTGGCGTATTCGTCGATCGCGCCGAGGTTCGGCGTACCGAGCGCGGACATTTTCCGCTTCACTTCGCCGATGCGCCGATTTGCACTTGCGATGGACTCGACCTCCACAGTCTGCTCCTTTGCGCTCGAGGGCGTGAGCTCATAGGACTCCCAGAGCTTGTCGATGAGCTGCTTCTGCTCGAGCTCGCTGGTCGCTTTCTTCTGCTCGAGTCTTGCCGATTCGCGCTCGAGAAGCAGAATGTCCTTGTTCTTGTCCTGCGCCTGCTTTTCGGTCTGGTTGCGCTTTGCCTCCATGGCGGTGCGCGCCTCGACCTCTGTTTTGAGCGTCTGCTCGTGCGCCTGCGCGGTTTTCGCGAGCGTTTCCATTTGCTCGTACTGCGCTTTGATCTCCTGCTCAGCCTGCTGCATTCTCTCGCAGAAGGACGCGATCAGCGCCTGCTTCTGGACGTTGTCGCCCTGCATGGCCTCCTGTAAGGTCTCCATCTGGGAAATCGTCTGCTGCGCGGCCGTTTTCTCGGCGTTCTTTTCCGCAATCGCAACGCGAAGACTCGCCAGCTCCTGCTGCACATCCGAAACAGCCTGCATTTTCTGATCTAACTCCGTCTGCCGCTGCGCCTGCTGCGCCTCCAGCTTTGTAAGCTCTGCTTCCGCTTCCTGCAGCTGCTGAGAAAGAAGTGCAAGCCTTCCCTCGTCGCTGCCGCTGCGCTTCGAAAAGCGCTCGAGCTCCTGCCGGACGGACTGCTCTGCCTGCGAAACCGTCTCTAACAGCAGCTCCACCTGCTTCTGCTCCTCCGTGCGGCGCAGGACCTCGTCTTCTGCCTCGCGGAGCTCCGCGCCGATATTTTTAAGCTCATACTCCGTTTCGGCCAGCTGGCTCTGCGCATCCGAAAGACTCTTCTGCCGCGCCGTCTGCGCATCAGAGAGAGTCTTCTGCTCCTGCTCTAACCGCTTGAGCTCGTTGGCTCTTGACAGAACGCCCGCGCTTTTTGCACTCGAGCCGCCTGTCATGCTGCCGCCGGGGTTCATGACCTGCCCGTCGAGCGTCACGATGCGCACGCGGTTTCCCGTTTTCCGCGCCATCGCGATGGCGTGGTCCAGCGTCTCGGCAATGACAGTCCTGCCGAGAAGGTTCTCCAAAATCCCCTGATATCTTGCATCGGTCTGCGCAAGCTCGGAGGCTACGCCGACATAGCCCGGCATGGAAAGCAGCTGCGGCTCAGAGAGCCTCCGGCCCGTGACCGTGGAAAGGGGCAAAAACGTCGCCCGGCCGCCGTCTCTGCGCTTGAGCATCCCGATTGCCGCCTTGCCGCAGCTTTCATCGTCGACCACGATATTCTGCATCGCCGCGCCAAGCGCGGTTTCGATCGCCGTTGTGTACCGGTCTTCGACACGGATGAGCTTTGACACAGGGCCATGCACGCCGGAAAGCGCGCCTCTTGCCGCGTCCTGCATCACAAGGCGCACCGCCTTGGAAAAGCCCTCAAAGTCCCGCTCCATCTCGCGGAGCATATTGGCCTTTGCGGCAAGCGTTTTGAGCTGCACAGACGCGCCGTCAAACTCCTTTTGGAGCGACTGGCACTTTTCCTGCCGCGCTTTGCGCCGGAGATCATACCCCGCAATGCGGTTTTTTGCCGACTGCACGCCGTCGTTTGCCTGCTCCAAGGCTTTCGCGCACTGCGTTTTCTGCTGCTCGGTCTGGACTCTGCGTGTCTCGTTCGCCTCTAAATCCTCCTGCAAGGTCTTTCGTCTGGCCTCGACCTCTTCCATCGACGCGGTCAAAGACGCGATCTGCGTCTTTTTTTCCTGTGCGTCGGCGCGAAGAAGATTCTCCTGCGTCGTGAGCTGCAAAAGCGCCTGCTGAAGTCTATTCAGCTCCTTCTGAAGCGCCATCTCTTTCTGCGTGAGTGTCCCAGTCTGTTCGTCAAGCGACCGAATGGCCTCGTCGATCGAAGCAATTTCTGCCGTCCGCTCCTGGATCGTCTGCGCGATCGAGCCGCTTCTGGCCGACTGCTCGTCCATCTCGCGCTGCGCCCGCTCCACGTTCTGCTGCAAATGCTCGACCTCAGCCTGCAGGACGGAAACGTCTGCTTCCTTCTTCTGCCGCTCGGCCTGCACCGCCGTGATTTTTTCGCGCAGGAGGTCTAATTCCAGCGACTTCTGGTTCAGCTGCAGGGCCATCTGTTCGGCCTGATGATAGAGAGCATTCAGTTCGTCGTGCGCCTGCTCGAGAACGAAGGCAGCAGAATTATAGTCCTCCTGCGCTTTTTTCGCGCTCTCGGCGACCTTCTCGAGGCTATCTAACCAGACGGTCACCTCTAATCCCCGAAGCTCCTCGCGCAGCGTCAGATATTTTTCCGCCTTTTCCGCCTGCTGCCGAAGGGGCTCGACCTGCAATTCCAGCTCCGAGATTTTGTCCCCGATGCGAAGCAAATTGTCCTGCGTATTGGCGAGCCTGCGCTCGGTCTCCTCTTTCCTGTGGCGGTATTTGGAGATGCCGGCAGCCTCTTCAAAAATTTCGCGGCGGTCGGTCGATTTCTGCGCGAGGATCTCGTCGATTCTGCCCTGGCCGATGTTGGAGTAACCTTCTCTTCCAAGACCGGTATCCATGAGAAGCTCGTTGATATCGCGCAGACGCGCCGACTGCTTGTTGATGTAATACTCGCTTTCGCCCGAACGGTAGTACCGGCGAGTGATCATGACCTCTGGCGTTTCGATGGGAAGCGTCCCGTCCTGATTGTCGAGAACCAGCGTCGCTTCCGCATAGCCGACTGCCGGACGCTTTAACGTGCCGCCAAAGATCACGTCCTCCATTTTTGCCCCGCGCAGGGCTTTGGAACTCTGCTCTCCCATGACCCAGCTGATGGCATCTGAGATATTGGATTTGCCGCTGCCGTTCGGGCCGACGATCGCAGTGATGTCGCTGTCGAACTGCAAAACGGTCTTATCCGGAAAGGACTTGAAGCCCTGAATTTCCAAAGAACGAAGATACACGCGTTTACCTCTCAAGAAAACATACTATCAAGGTATTGTACCAACTTTCCCGCAAAATTTCAACTACAGCTGCTTCGTAAACAGCAAAATCTTTCAAACCCCGCACCGTCCAAGCCTCGCAGAGTTTCGCCATCCGCAGATGGCGAAATAAAATCGGAATCCATTTTATCCGGCGGCTTCGCCGACCGGAAAAATACCGCTCACCTCGCAAGTGTGGAATTTTTGCCCCGTTGGGGCAAAAATTCTGCGCGCAGTCGAGGTGCATCCCTTCTATTTCGGAAAAGTAAAACTTTTCGGAAATAGAGAAAACCCGTAAGCAAGGGACCAACTTGCTTACGGGCTTCTATTAAAAAAGAGAGGAAAATGAAAAAAGACTGTATCGCTTCTTGCAAGATTATAATAGCAGGCGGTTATTAAAAAAGATAGCGGGCATTTATTAAATATTTATAAAATCGCAAGTTAATTTTTGTGGATATTCACAGTTTCTTCATATTTTCCTTACAGGAACCGCTCCGAGAGCTCTTCCATGCGAAGTTTGATCTTCTCCTGCCCGCGGCCGACGGCGGCAAGATAAGACGAGATGGCGTGGAACGCCTCATCGCTCTGGCGGTTGTGGGCGGGATATTTTCCGGCCTTGAAATTTTCAAGCACAACCTCATAGCGCGCCTGCGCGTGCGTGACCGCATCCTTCCACGAGATATAAATCTCGTCCTGCGCCGTCTTCCCGACTCTCTGCATTGCCTCGGGGTTTCGGCTGAGCGCTGTCAGCATTCTCGCCATCGATTCCGCGTTTTCCTCAATGAGGAAGCCGCTCTCCCCGTCTCGAATATCCTCCGCCGCGCAGCTTCCGCGCACGAGGACGCTTCCAAGCCCGCAGGCCGCCGCCTCGCGCACGACAAGGCCGTTCGTGTCAAACGTCGACGGGAACAGGAACAGGTCTGCCCGGCAGTACCACGCGCGGATAACGTTCCGGTCGTAGGCCGGTGCGGTAAAGAACACGCAGTCCGACAGACCGAGCTTTTCGCTGTAGGCGATGACCTCGTCGCGGTCGCCGCCGTTTCCGACAAAGACCATCCGGAACGGCCTTCCCTGCGTTTTGAGCATTGCAAGCGCGTCGAGGATGATTTTGAGCCCCTTGTACCACATCATGCGGCCGACGAAGAGGAACATCGGAATGTTTTCCGGCAAATCAAAGTCCTTCGTCACCTCGCGCACAAGGCTTTCGTCTACCCTCCCCTTCGGGAAATCCACGCCGTTCGGCATAACGAGATAGTCGCCCTGATAGCCGAGGCTTTTTAAATTCTCGCCCGCGCCGTGGCTCACCGTCCAGACCTCGTCGCAGGCCGTGATATTGTCGACAAGGACCTTCTTGGCCTCCTCCTGCAGGAGCTTTCCCTTGATGGCGTTGGCGATGTCAATGTCAAACTTCGTGTGATACGTAAAGACCAGCGGCACATGGATCCGGTCTCGCAGGGCGCGCGCAAGCATGGCGGACGTGACCGGGCAGTGGCAGTGGATGAGGTCGAAGTTTCTTTTTACCAGCGTCTCGAGCGTCTGGCTCGAAAAAGGGAATCCCGCGTGATAGCCCACCAGCTTTGTGAGATCGACGCTCGGGTAGCGCACGATAGGGAACGCAAACTGGCTGTCGTCCGCGCCGGGGTAAGCGGGCGTGACGACGGTGGCTCGCTTTCCGTTTTCCGTCAGGATCTTCGCGTAATTTACAACCGCGTTCGCCACTCCATCGGTGACGGGCGGAAAGGAATCGTTGATCAGGCAGATGCTTCTTTGTTCCATGGAGATTTTTCCTTTCTGTCTGCAAATGATGTTGAGCTATTATATCGTGCTTTCAGAAAAAAGGAAAGCACAAAAACTGGTACTTGCTTTTGTGCCGCCGGCGCTTCATAATATGGGCATCTCCACTGGAAAAGAGGGTTCCCATGCAGCGCACCATCGACGGGCTTTCCGTCACCATCGTCCGAAAATCCATCAAAAACATGCACCTGCGCGTGCTGTCCCCGAATGGCGAAATTCAGATCACCGCGCCGAACCGGCTCTCCGTATCGCAGATCGACCGCTTTGTGCGCGAAAAGCGCGGCTGGATCGAAGCCCGGCAGCAGCAGTTGGCCGAGCGTCCCGCCGCGACAGATCCGGCATTTGCAGACGGTCAACCGGTCTATCTCTGGGGCGAATCGTATACGCTCCGATTGGCAGCAGCTGTGCGCGGAAGAAGCGCTTTGCAGCGCGGACAGGAAATCGTTTTATCTGTCCACCCGGAGGATGACACATCGCAGCGGGAATCGCTTCTGAACGGCTTCTACCGGGAAGCGCTGTCCAACCAGATTGCCGCGCGGCTCCCCCTCTGGGAGGCAAGGACGGGGCTGCATCCATCGGCGTGGCAGATTAAAAACATGAAGACCCGCTGGGGCACGTGCAACACGGCGACCAGGAAAATCTGGCTGAACCTCCAGCTTGTCAAGCAGCCGCCCGACTGCCTCGATTACGTCATCGCGCATGAGCTGACACATCTGCGCTATCCCGGCCACGGGCAGGACTTCAAGGCATTTCTGACGCGCGCCATGCCAAATTGGCCGGAGGTCCGAAAAGCGCTCAACAATCAGACGTTTGTTTGAATTTCATCCGCCCTACGTTTTTGGGGAATCTTCCGGGACGTTCGTAGGGGACGATGCCCACATCGGCCCATGGGAAGTCACGAATTTGCCGAAGATTTCCGTAACAACGGATAATTCTGCCGGGGCGATGTGGGCATCGCCCCCTACGCATATCCTGAAAAAGCGTCCGCCTATACGGACAATATATCCCCCGGAGGACACTGCAGCGTCCGGGGGATACTTTTTATTCGTCGCGCTCGCGAAGGCCTGCGACCTGCGAGATGGGCAGCGAGAAGCAGATGGCGCCCGCTCTTGTGCCGGGGCCGGCGTTATCGGCAATCGCCTGCATGATGGCGGCCTTTTCGTCCGCGTGGGCGACAATGTAGACAACGTCCTTCTCATCGGCCAAACTCACGCCGAAAAACTTCTGCGCCCGCGCCCGACCGGTGCCCTTGGCGTGCAGCACCGTACCGCCGCCGGCTCCTGCCGACCGCGCCGCGTCCATGACGGTATCCGAGTAGCCCTCGTTCATAATTACCATAATCAGCTCGTGCGAAAAATCCATCGCGGGTTTTCCTCCTGTCTGTGTCGAATCGGTCAAATAGCCGAGCGTCCGGCCGCCCGCCACGCTCTTGAGCGGAATGGCCATCATCACGCCGTTTCCGGGCACGTCGATAAAGAGCCTGCGCTTGGCCAGCTTAAAAATCTGCCGGGTCTGCTCCGCATCTGCCACCGTGCTGACGATTGCCTTTTCTGTCGCGTCAAGACCGTAAGAAGACAGCTGCTCGCCTGTCGCCGTACCGCGGCCAAGCTTCGTCAGAACCATACCGGTTCCGGCAGTCTGATAAATATTGGCGAGAATCTCCGCGCGGTCGCGGTCCGAAATTGTAATCACATAGTATAATTCCATCACACGGCCTCCCAGAGCTCGATAATCTCGTTTTCGCCAAAGCTCGGCATCGCGGGTGCCTGCGTCTTCTGCTTCGACTTGAGGACATAAATGCCGCCCATGACCTGCACTGTAATAAGCGGCATCATCGCAACGAGCGCCACAAGCCCGAACGCATCCGTCATCACGTTCCCGCCAAGCGCCGTGCACGCGCCCATCGCGAGCGGCAGCATGAAGGTCGCAGTGAGAGGTCCGGACGCGACCCCGCCGGAGTCAAACGCGATGGCCGTAAACGTGCGCGGAACGAAGAAGCTGAGCCCCAAGGCCACAGCGTAGCCCGGTACTAAAAAATAGAGAATCGGCAGCCCCGTTAAAACGCGCACCATCGCAAGCCCGTTCGCAAGCGCCACAGCAACGGACAGACTCAGCCCCATCGCCTTGGCAGAAATCGCGCCTGAGGTCAGCTCCTCGACCTGCTTGTTTAAAATATGTACGGCGGGCTCCGCGTCGATGATGAACCAGCCCATGAGCATCGCCAGCGGAATGAGCAGCACGGATAGCCCGCTCGAGACGAGCTCGCTTCCGAGCACGTAGCCAAGCGGCGAAAAGCCGACGTTCACGCCCGTGAGGAACAGAACGAGCCCCAGGAAGGTATAGCCCACGCCCATGACGATCCTCGTGAGCGGCAGCCGTCTTAAATGCAGCGAAAACACCTGGAACAGCAGGAAGAACACGAAAATGGGCAGCAGCGCCATCGCGACCTCCAAAAGATAGTCAGGTAAACTGTGAAGGTACGCAAAGCCCAGGTCCACCGACGTTTCAAAGCCGCCGATGATCATCGAAACGTCCGCCTGCGTGTCCGTGGGGTAGATCGCGCCAAGCAGCATGACCGCAAGCACCGGCCCGATCGAGCACAGGGCGACGAGGCCGAAGCTGTCCGCCTTCGCGTTTTCGTCGCTGCGGATGGACGCAACGCCCACGCCGAGCGCCATGATAAACGGCACCGTCATCGGCCCTGTCGTCACGCCACCAGAGTCGAACGCGACGGACAAAAAGCCCGCGTCAGACAAAAATGCGCCGATAAACACGATCGCGTAGAAGATGATGAGCAGCAGGCGCAGCGAAATGGAAAACAGGATTCTCGCCATGCAGAGCATCAAAAAGAAACCAACGCCGACCGACACTGTCACAACGAGAACCGTTTTGTCGATTGCCGGAACGTTCGTCGCGAGCACCTGCAAATCGGGCTCCGCCATCGTGATGGCCACGCCCAGAAGAAAGCTCACGCCCAGCACGAACCAGAGCTTCTGCGACTTTGTCATCTTCGCGCCAATCAGATTTCCGATGCGCGACATCGAGAGCTCCGCGCCCAGCGTGAAAAGTCCCATGCCCACAATCAAAAGCCCCGACCCGAGCAGGAACGAGAGCATCAGCCCCACGTCCACCCGAACCAGCGCCAGGCACAAAACCGCCACGATTGCCGTCACCGGCAGCACAGACGCGGCCGCCTCTTTCAGTTTTTCCGCCAACACCCGATACTGCAAATTGATACTCCCTCCACATTGTTTGTCTCCATTTTATCAGATTTCCGCCCTGTTTTCCAGTTAAGAAACCCAAACAAAAGCAAACTCTTTGTGAACAATCGGGCTGAAACGCGCATAAAAAAGAGGCGCCGCAAGCTTGCAGCGCCTCTTTTTGTTGATTTTCTTACGCCTTCTTGAGTTCCTTGATGCAGTTGGCGCAGACGTTCTTGCCCTTGTAAACCGTGATGTTCTTCGCGTCGCCGCAGAACACGCAGGTCGGCTCGTACTTTTTCAGAATGATCGACGAACCGTCCACATAAATTTCAATGGAGTCCTTTTCCGCGATGTCCAGCGTCCGGCGCAGCTCGATGGGGAGCACGATCCGGCCCAGTTCATCCACTTTTCTTACAATGCCTGTCGATTTCATCTTTTTGTACCTCCGTTTGTTTGTCTTCCACGGAAAACGCGGCCGCTCAGGCAGCCGTCCGTGTCGCCGCAGAGAATCGATTTTTGCTGATCGTCCTTATCTTAACAGTCATTTATGTCCAAATTTTGAACAAACTAGATTTTGTGGAGGAAAATTTTTGTAATGTCTCATATTTGGTTGTTTTTTCTGCTGGCAAGCCTCGTCTCCGGCGGGCTCTCAGGGCAACTGTCCCATTTATCGGTCGCTGCTATGCAGGGCGCGCAGGAGGGTGTGCAGCTGTCTCTGGCTCTGGCCGGCGCACTTTGCCTGTGGAGCGCCGTCTCGCGCGTCATGGAAAAAAGCGGCCTGTCTGAAAAGCTCTCGCAGCTTCTTTCCCCGTTTCTCTCGCGCATTTTCCCGGAGACCTGCCGGGATGGGGCAGCGCGCAGCTTTCTCTGCGCGAACTTTACGGCAAATCTTCTCGGGCTCGGCAGCGCGGCGACGCCGATGGGCGTTTCCTGCGTGCGCCGGATGCAGGAATTCTCCCGCGACAAAAAACGCGCAAGCAACGAAATGTGCCGCCTGATCGTCATGAACACGGCCTCCATTCAGCTGCTGCCGACGACTGTCGCCGCGCTTCGGTCAAGCCTCGGCTCCTCTCATCCCTTCGAGATTCTTCCTGCCGTGTGGATAAGCTCCGTGTGCTCGGTCGCGGTAGGGCTGTTCGCGGCATTTGTTCTGGAGGGGCGGACATGACGGAGCTGCTTGTTCCGCTGCTGCTGCTTTTTGTGAGCCTCTATGGACTTTTTCGCAGGCAGGACGTGTATGCCTGCCTTTTGCAGGGCGCGCGGGAGGGACTTTCGACGCTTCTTTCCATTGTGCCCAGCCTCATCATTCTCTTAACTGCCATCTCCATGCTCCGTGCAAGCGGCTTTTTTGATCTGTCCGCGCGCTTCCTCTCTCCTTTGTTCCGCGCGCTTGGCATGCCGCCGGAGCTGGCTCCCCTGATGCTCGTGCGCCCGGTAAGCGGCGGTGCGGCGCTGGCTGTTGGAGCGGAGCTCATGAAAACCTACGGAGTGGACTCCCTCATCGGGAAAACTGCCGCCGTGATGCTGGGGAGCACGGAGACAACGTTTTATACCATCAGCGTCTACTTTGGCGCCTGCGGCGTACGCGACACCCGGCACACGGTTTTTGCCGCACTGCTGGCCGATTGCACCGGTTTTTTCATGGCCTGCCTCACAACAAGGCTCTTTTTGTCCTGAACTCCCTCTTTCGGACTGTACTTTTTCTGTTGTATTTGGTATACTGATATAATCTATGAGCAATTGCCAATACGAAAGGTGTATGAATATGAACGTTCTGATTGATTTGATTTCCCGGGAGGTTTCCGGCGCATTCGAGAAAGCGGGCTTCGACCCCGCCTACGGCAAGGTCACGCTCTCGAACCGCCCCGACCTCTGCGAGTACCAGTGCAACGGCGCGCTGCCCGCAGCCAAGGTCTATCACAAAGCGCCCATCCAGATCGCAACTGCGGTCAAGGAGCAGCTATCTGGCGCTTCGATGTTTGAAAGCGTCGAGGCCGTGAACCCCGGCTTTCTGAATTTCAGGCTGTCGAGCGAATTTCTTGCGCAGTGCATTGCGGAAATGAATCTGGCCGAGCACTTTGGCGTGCAGCCGGACAAGACCCCCAGAACCATCGTCGTCGACTACGGCGGACCGAACGTCGCCAAGCCCTTGCACGTCGGACACCTGAGAAGCGCCATCATTGGAGAGTCCATCAAGCGCATCTACCGCTTCTTCGGCAACCACGTCATCGGCGACATTCATCTCGGCGACTGGGGCCTGCAAATGGGCCTCATTATCGCGCAGGTGCAGTCGGAACACCCCGAGCTCTGCTACTTTGACCCCAATTTCACAGGCGAATATCCGGAAGAAGCGCCGTTTACGATCTCCGAGCTCGAGAAAATCTATCCGGAGGCCAGCGCTCGCTCAAAGGTCGACGCGGAATTTGCCGAGAAGGCGCACAACGCGACGTATTTGCTCCAGCAGGGCGAGCGCGGCTACCGCGCCATGTGGCAGCAAATCATGCGCGTGTCGGTCGAGGATCTCAAGAAGAACTACCAGAACCTGAACGTCAGCTTCGACGTGTGGCTGGGCGAGTCGGACGCACAGGCATATATCCCCAAGATGCTGGAAATCGTAAAAGACAAGCATCTGGCCGTGGAATCCGATGGCGCGCTCGTCGTTCCCGTGCAGGAGGAGACGGACACGAAGGAAATGCCGCCCTGCATTCTTTTAAAGTCCGACGGCGCAACGCTCTACGCCACGACCGATCTTGCCACCATCGTCCAGCGTGAGCAGGATTTCCATCCCGGCAAGATTCTCTACCTCACCGACAAGCGCCAGAGCCTCCACTTTGAGCAGGTCTTCCGCGTCGCAAGAAAAGCAGCGCTCGTCCCGCCGACCACTGAACTTGCGCATATTGGCTTCGGTACGATGAACGGCAAAGACGGCAAGCCCTTCAAAACGCGCGAGGGCGGCGTGATGCGGCTGGAAGTCTTAATTCGCGAGATCACCGACTATGTGACCGACAAGATCAAGGAGAACCAGACCGTATCCGACGAGGAGCTTCCCGAGACGGCGAAGAAAATTGCGATGGCCGCGCTCAAATACGGTGACCTTTCGAATCTTGCTACAAAAGACTATGTCTTCGACCTTGACCGGTTCTCCTCCTTCGAAGGAAACACGGGCCCCTACATTCTCTATACGATTGTGCGCATCAAGTCGATTCTGTCCAAATACAACGGCAGCGCGGCGGACTGTAAGCTCCTCCCGCCCGAAAGCCGCCAGCAGAAGGACCTCATGCTCGTCCTCTCCCGCCTTGCAGACAGCTTATCTTCGAGCTACAAAAACTCTGCGCCGAACGAGATCTGCGCGTATATCTACGAGCTCGCGGGCGCGGCCAACAAGTTCTACCACGACGTGAAGATCATCTCCGAGCCGGACGAGCAGAAGAAAGCCAGCTACGTCGCGCTGATGGATCTCACGCGCCGGGTGCTCGAGACGTGCATCGACCTGCTCGGCTTCAGCGCGCCCGAGAAGATGTAACAAATTTTCAAGCAATTCGTAGGGGTCGATGCCCACATCGACCCAAGAGAAGTTACGAATTCGCCGGAAATTTCCGCAAGAACGGTGCAGTTTGCCGGGGCGATGTGGGCATCGCCCCCTACGCATAGTTTTGGGTTTCCATAAAAGCAAAAAAACTTCCGACACGCAAAACGGCCTGCTATGCAGGCCGTTTTGTAATACGTTCCAGTGCTCTATCTCTTCGGCTCTGATTGTTCCAGCGCTTCCAGATATGTCCGGAGCAAATTTTCTCCCGCCGGGAACCAGTCTCCCTTGGCCTCCGGAAGCACCCAAGCGCCGTTTTCGTTCCGCATGGCAAGGGCGCCGCATTTTTCCCGAATCCAGTAGGACGTGCCTTCGCCGTCCGGAAGAATTTCAAAGCCCGTGCAAACCTCCGCGCCGTTTTGCGTTTCCAGCTCTGCCCGCGCATAGCTTGTCATGCCGCCGGCATTCCATTCCCAGTCATCCCCCGTATAATCCCAATAGAAGTCGTAATGCAGGTCGCAAATGACGACGGTCCTGCTGCCTTCTTCAAACGAGCCGTATACGCGAAGGCTCGGGATCACGATTGTGGTATCTTCCCGCGGATATTTCTGCGCGACTGCCGCATCAAAGAGCACGGCCTGCCTTCCCATGAGGCCGAACATGGAGCCTGTCGGCATGGGGAATGCGGTTTCTTCCTGTGCGGATGCTTCCGGCTGTGCTTGCTCTTCCGGTGCATCTGTCTGCGGTGGCGCTTCCGGCGCTGTTTCCGCCGTCTGCTGCGGCTGCAAAACGATTTGCGATTCTTCCGGTGCGGTTTTTGTGCAGATCGTCAGGCCAAAGAGCCGCGGCAGCGGCGTAGTCTTCGCGCAGGCCGTCAGGCCACACAGCAGCGTCAGCGCAAGCAGCAAACAGATGGTACGTTTCATCGCGCTCTCCCCCATTCCGGCAAATTTTCGCTTTCAGTATACCACAGTTTTTCCAGAATTTGCAGCGCGGCAATTCTTAATTTTTCCTAAGTTTGTCCGCACCGCGCTTCATGGCTTGCAAGTGACCGTCATATTCTCTATAATAGATTCGAGAAGAAAAAGAACCTTTGAAAAAAGAAAGGAAGGATTTTTATGTACGCAAAGGATTTTCGCGCACTTGCGCGGCAGGCGCTTGCCGGGCGCTGGGGCGTTGCAGTCGGAACGGGGCTTGTCGCTCTGCTGCTCGGCGGCACGATTGGAAGTTCTGCATCGACCGGCAGCAGCTCTGTTGGCAGCTCCGTTGGAAGCTATGTGCAGGAACACGATCTTTCTGTCTACATTCCGGACTTTGTCTGGATGGCGCTGGTGTTCCTCGCCGCGATTCTGTCCATTTACGCTGTCGTCTGCTTTGTCGTCGGCGGCACAGTCCAGCTTGGCTATGCGAAGTTTAACCTTGCCCTCGTCGACCATAGAGAAGCCTGCTTCTCTGATTTATTCTCGCAGTTTAGCCGCTTCGGCGACGGGTTCCTGCTGAACCTTCTGACGACCATCTTCGTCGCGCTCTGGTCGCTGCTGCTCGTCATCCCCGGCATCATCGCATCCTACAGCTACGCAATGGCGCCCTACATTCTCTATGAGAACCCCGGCATGCGCCCGATGGCGGCCATCAAAGCCTCGAAGGAGCTCATGCGCGGCAACAAATGGCGGCTGTTCTGCCTCCAGTTCAGTTTCATCGGCTGGGCGCTTCTGTGCGCGCTGACGGCCGGTATCGGCAATCTGTGGCTGCACCCGTATCAGGAGACCGCGCAGGCCAGCTTCTACCGCCAGATTTGCTGGGAGCGCTCAAATGGCCAGCCTGATCCCGGCGATTTCCATCAGCAGACCCAATTTGGCAGCCAAGGCCAGCAAAATCGATACAACAACCAGGGCCCCGAGCTCTGATTTGCTTTTCCCACGCCGCCGCAGGAAAACCTGCGGCGGCATTCGCATACCCGTGTGCACTTGCATTGCTTTCGTTTGTGTGGTATACTTATGAAATCTCCGTAATTTACGGCACTTTTCCAGACGCAATCTTCCGAAAGGAGTCTTACAATATGAAAAAAATCGCCATCATTACCGGCGCGTCCAGCGGCATGGGCAAGGTCTTTGCCGAGACGATCAACACCTACGACACGTTCGACGAGGTCTGGGTCATCGCCCGCCGCCTCGACCGGCTCGAGAGCCTGCAGGAGACGGTCCCCTTCCCCGTGCGTCCGATCGCGCTGGATCTGACCGACCGCGAAAGCTTCCGGCACTATGAAGAGCTGCTCGAAAACGCGCAGGCAAACGTCTCGCTGCTCGTCAATTGCAGCGGCTACGGCAAGTTCCAGGCTGCCTGTGAAACGCCCCTTGCGCAGAATCTCAACATGGTCGACCTCAACTGCGAGGCGCTCATGGCTATGTGCCAGCTGACAATCCCCTACATGCACGCAGGCGCGCAGATCATCAACATCGCCTCCGTCGCCGCCTGCCAGCCTGTGCCCTACATCGGTGTCTACGCGGCAAGCAAGGCCTTTGTTCTGAGCTACAGCCGGAGCTTAAATCGCGAGCTCGACGACAAGGACATCTCCGTCATGGCCGTGTGTCCGTTCTGGACGAAGACGGAGTTCTTTGACCACGCGGTCGTGAATGAGGAAAAGCCTGTCGTCAAAAAATATGCCGCCATGTATGAGCCGCAGCAGATCGTGGCAAGAGCGTGGCGCGACGCGAAGCGCGGCAAGGATGTGAGCAAGTATGGCTTCGTCGCGAGGGCGCAGATGGCGCTCGTGAAAATTCTGCCGCACGGCCTCATCATGGACATCTGGCTTTCGCAGCAGAAATTATGATTCCGCCAGCCCCGCCAATCCGGCGGGGCTTCCGCTTTATTGTAAATTTTCTTTGAACGAAAAATTAAGACTGTCTTTTTGCGCGCGGTTGGAGTATACTAGAGCACGGTGTGAATTTGTTTCCAATCGAGGTCTTTTCCCATGGTCTATGTTCTGTTTGCCCTGAGTGCCGTTCTTTCCGCCGGATGCAGCGCACTGTACGGCTGGTACGAAAGCTGGTCGGTTCTGTGGAAGCTGCCGCTGCTGTGTGTGGGGTGCTTTGTGGCGATGGTGCTTCTGTTTTTGTTGGTGCTGGTGGTCTCGTGTCTGTTTGTAGACCCCAAAAAGCCGCTAGAAACGCCGAGCCCGTATTTCAGGTTCCTTCTCAACCAATTTTCCAAGCTTGCCTTTGACCTTGGCGGCGTGCGGGTGCATGCGGCGGGGCTGGAGCGTGTGCCGCGCGAGGGGCGGTTCCTGCTGGTCTCCAACCACCTGTTCGCCTTCGACCCGATCGTGTTTTATTACGCAATGCCGTGGGCGGAACTGGCGTTTGTCTCGAAAACCGAGAACTTTTCGCTTCCGATCGTCGCGCAGGTGATGCGGAAAATCCTCTGCCTGCCGCTCGATCGCAACAACGACCGCGAGGCGCTCAAGGCGATTTTAAAAGCGATCCAGTTTTTGAAGGAGGGCAAGGCCTCCATCGCCGTCTTTCCCGAAGGCGGCACAAGTAAGTCAGGCCTTCTCCAGCCGTTCCGCAACGGCGCGTTCAAAATCGCGCAGAAGGCGGGCGTCCCGATTGTCGTCTGCGCGCTGACGAACACGAAAGCAATTCTCAAGAACATGTTCCGCCGGAAAACCGACGTGTACCTTGACGTTCTGGACGTGATTCCGGTAAGTGAAGTCACTGCCAACAAGACGACGGCGGAGATTGGCGACCGCGTCCACAAAATTCTCTCCGAGGGTCTCGCCAAACGCGGCGTTGCCACGGCGCAGCCATCCTAAAAAAACAGAAATCCGCATCCGAAACCGGATGCGGATTTTTTCACGTTAGAATCTGTTACCTTCCTTATCAAAGGTGCGTTTCAGCGCGCGCTCGGTCGGTATAATTGCCCAAAGCATCGCAGGAAGCTGGACTGCACAGACGATGCCTCCCAACGTACCGACCGCGTCCGCGTCCTTCCCGAGTCCCGGCAGCATCGCCGCCACGCTCAAGATGAGCAGCCATAGCCCCATTTTGTACCACAGCTTTCCAAAATACCGGTGCGCGAACTGCCATGTGTCCTGATTTTTCATAGAACGCGCCGTGCGGTAGCCAAAGAGCATGTTGATGTTTCCCGGCGCGTGTCTGACAAAATATCTTCCCAGAAAAACCATGCTCAGCGGAAGGATCAAGTCCATCGCCAACATAAAAATCCAGAAACCCATCTTAAAATATCCTTTCCAAACAGGCAAACAGTCCCGTGCAAATGTCGGCCGAACGCGCTGTCGGTCACGTCGCCAGTCGGAAGCGTATCCCTTAAAAACACGCCGATTCCAGAAACGGAACCGGCGTGTAATCTTGTAGAATTAGCCTTCTTCTTCGTCCTTCTTGGCGTCCTCGATGATCTTGGCCTGATTCATCTGCGGGACCTCCTCGTAACGGATGAACTTCAGCGTGTAGCTGCCGCGGCCCTGGCTCATGGCGCGCAGGTCGATGGTGTAGGAGCTCATCTCGCCCATCGGAACTTCGGCTTCCACGGTCTGATAGCCGGGGTTCTCGGGATCGGGGTTCATGCCCATGACGCGGCCGCGGCGCTTGTTGAGGTCGCCGATCACGTCGCCCATGTTGGCGTCGGGAATGAGAACCTTCAGTTCGCCGATCGGCTCGAGAAGGGTCGGGCCAGCGGTGGGCAGGCCTTCCTTATAGGCGATACCGGCAGCGGTCTGGAACGCCATATCGGAGGAGTCGACGGGGTGGTAGGAGCCGAAGTACAGCGTCGCCTTCAGGAAGACGACCGGGTAACCGGCCAGAACGCCCTTGCCGACGCAGTTGCGCAGACCCTTTTCAACCGACGGGATGAAGTTCTTCGGCACGCAGCCGCCGACGGTCTCGTCCGCGAAGATCATCTCTTCGGATTCGGACTGCGGCTCGAAGCGGATGTAGACGTCGCCGAACTGGCCGTGGCCACCGGACTGCTTCTTGTGACGACCGTGGATCTCGACCTTCTTCTTGATGGTCTCGCGGTACGCGATCTTGGCGGGCTTGAGAACGGCCTCGACCTTGTACTTGCTCTGGAGCTTGGCCATCAGGACGGACAGCTGCATATCGCCCGCGCCCGCGATGATGAGTTCCTTGGTTTCGGGATCGTTGCCGTAGGTGAAGGAAGCGTCTTCTTCGTTCAGCTTCACAAGACCGGCCGCGATCTTATCTTCGGTGCCCTTGACCTTGGCGTAGATCGCCATCTTGTACATGGGCTCGTCGTACTTCATGGGAGCGATGGTAGCGGTCTTGCCCGCTAAGCCCAGGGTGTCGCCGGTCTTGACGGAGGCGAGCTTCGTGAAAACACCGATATCGCCGCAGCAGATCTTGGAGGTCTTGGTGTTGTCCTTGCCCTTCGGGAAGAACATGTTGCCGAGCTTCTCCGCGTCGCCCGTGCGGACGTTCACGAAGGACATGGTGTCCTCGACGTCGCCGGAGATGACCTTGAAGTAGGAGTTCTTGCCGTACTGGTCAGCGAGGGTGTTAAAGACGAAGACCATCGGGCTGCCCTTCGGGTCGAGCTTGAATTCCTTGGTGCTGCCCTCTTCGTCGACCTGCGCCATGGCCTTGCCCTCGAGGGGGTTGGGCGCGAACTTCACGAGGTTCGACAGAAGGTTGGTTGTGCCAAGGCCCGTGTATGCGCAGCCGCAGAAAACGGGGGTGACGCTTCGGTCACGGATACCGGCCTTGATGCCGGTCAGGAGCTCTTCCTCGGTGAAGGGCTCTTCCATGAAGAACTTCTCCATGAGCGCTTCGTCGGTCTCGGCGACCTGCTCATTGAGCTCTGCCATGTACTCTTCGATCTTCTCTTCGGCCTCGGCGGGCATCGGGATTTCCTTGCCGTTTGCGTCGTAAGCCTTCTTCTCGATCAGATCGACCAGACCAACGGCCTGCTCGCCCTTAAGAATCGGGAAGGTGAACGGAATGACAGACGCGCCGAACATTTCGCGCAGGCTGTCAAAGACATTGAAGAAGTTTGCATGCTCCTCGTCGAGCTTGGAGATGTAGAACATTGCGGGAAGACCGGCCTTTGCAAGGTACTTCCAGCCCTTTTCGGTGCCGACACCGATGCCGCTCTTCGCGGTCAGGCAGATGATGCCCGCGTCGGAAACGCGCAGGGACTGCACGATCTGACCGGCAAAGTCGAAGTAGCCGGGGTTGTCGAGGACGTTAATTTTGCACTTATTATATTCCACCGGAATCACCGACGTAGAGATGGAATACTGGCGCTTCTTCTCTTCGTCGTCGAAGTCAGAAACCGTCGTGCCGTCGGCACGCTTGCCAAGACGCGTGATGGCCTTGGTGGTAAAGAGCATGCTCTCGCACAGCGCGGACTTGCCGTCGCCGCCGTGACCCAGCAGGCAGATGTTGCGAATGTCATTGGCAGTATAGCCCATAGTCAAATTTTCTCCTTTCTACAGCCCGACCGCGTCTGACATTACGCGCGCGAGCCCTCGGCAGTTCACTTTTCAGCCGACCTTTAAATTTCATTATATACGAATCCTGTGCGGATTGCAATTACTATCTTGTGCAAACAGATAAAAATACCCCATTTTTTCACAGGCCTGCCGTGCTTTTTTACCGTTTGGCGGCCATCGACGTGATGAGCAGCTCCGGCAGCAGCCACAAAATCGTGTACAGAAGCAAATTCCACGAAGATACGGCCAGCGTCGAGCCGATGAACGTCAGGAAAAACAGCACCAGAAGCCCCATGACGCTCGCGGTAAAGGCCACGGCGATGGCTGCGATGGCGGCGCTTCTTGCCGCGCGCGCACCCGCAACGGCCATGGAGAAGCACGCAAAGCTCGGTCTTGACAGCAGCGCGCCCTGCTTTGGCTCCTGGATAGCGTCCGGCGAGGAAAGTCTTGCCCGCTCTTCGACGGTCGGGAACTCAATGCGGTCGGGCGAGAGCTTGTAGCGGTGCTTCAAAAATTGCGGCGTGATCATAAAGTCGCGCGTCGCGAGAATCGGCGTGAGCCCTGCGCAGTGGGAGATCGCCTGCAGGCTCGCCTTGACATTTGTCGCAGGCGCGTAGCTGAGGGCAAAAACGGCGGCAAGCTCGCCGTTGACGGATAAATAAACCGCCTGCTTGACTCTCGCGCCCTCGGGCATGTGGACGCGCATGAGCTTCATAAAGCCAAGAGAGCCCATGAGTATCACGTCGCCTCGGATTTCCGCGCCGAGGCCGCCGCCTTCATAGCGCCGGAAGGTGTCTACGCCGTAGTGCCGGCCGTTCTGGTTGTGCATGATCTCTTCAAAAAGCGGCGCAAGACCACTTCCCGCTGTCTGCACCACGGCGTTAGCAAAGCCGATGATCTGGCTGACCGAGCGGTCGGAATAAATTTTCATGCCGTTGAGCGTGACGTTCTGCGGCGGAAACAGATCTGCGTCTTCGATTGCAATACCAGCCTCGCCTCCGAGCATTCTGGCCCCGAACCAGCCGCCAATGGCAGCGCCCGCGCGCGAAAGCCGTCTTGCCTGTGCGGCAAAGGGCCGGGAAAAGCTCAGGAAAATCCCGACCGGGAAACTCGCGATCATAAGCGCCGTCCACGCCCAGAGGAAGCTGTCTTCCGCCTGGAGCATGCTTAAAACAGAAAGTCCCAGCGTTACGAGCGTGAGGATCGGTGCATAAATGCGCATGATCCGGCTGCCCGCGTCGGGAATTTCGAGCTCCCGGACAAACGTTTCGGGATGGCCCTCGCTTCTGAAAATGCAGTCCTCCCCGTGCCACGCCTTTTCCTCGCGCACGGCGGCCTTCGGCTCGTTCATGGAGCACGCGGCCTTGAGCGTGCGGACTTTCGCAAGCTGCATGGAATACTCTCCAAGAAGCGCCATGCTCAGCTGCAAGGTCACCGCCGGGCAGAACGGAATGCGCCCGGCCCGAATGGCAAGCACCGCGTCCACCGCGCACGCAAGCGTCAATACCACCAGCATGCTCGCGTGGTCATACCGAAGACGCATCACCGCGCGCACGCCACGCAGCATCACGTCAAAGGCGATAAACGCCTGCACTACCATTATAATGAGTAAGACCTTCGAAAATACGTCCGCGTTCGCGGTAAAATCGTAGCTTCCGAGGCTGTAGCTCGCAAAATACGCAAGCGCCCCGGACACGATCGCGAGCAGGATGCTCAAAAACAGCCGCAGCCGCTGGAACGTCCCCTGCGCGTAGTAGGTATAAGCCGCGCGGCAGTCGGGAAATTCCCGCTCGGGCTGCTCTTTGCGCCGCTCCATGCGTTTGGCCTGCTGCTTCTGGTGGCGCTCCAATTGCTTCTGGCGCTTTTTGGCCTCTTTTTCCGCGCGCTTTGCCCGCTGCGCCGCCTTCTTTGCTTCCTTCGGATCATCGGACACGGGCTCCGGGTCTGGCTCCGCCTGATACGTCCAGATTTTCGGCTTTTCTTCCGGCGCGGCATCCTCGCGGATGGGCGTGAAGCGGATGGTCTGGCCCTTGAAATCCGCCGGGTTCTTCGGCTCCTTGGGCTCTCCCTCGGCGCGGATCGGCTGGCCCTTCGGGAAACGGACGACCTTGGCCTCCGGCTTTCTGCTTTCCGGCGTTTTCTCCGGCGGCTTTTGCGGGTCGGGCGGCGTTTGCGCCTGCTTTTCCGGCTCCGGCTTTTTGCTCCAGCCGCCGAACTCGTTCATAATATCCTCTAAGGAATATTCCTCCTGCGCAGCCGCAGCATCGTCGATATGCAGTTGTTCGTTTGTCTGATCCTGCGATTGCTTCTTCATGCACTGGCTCCCGTTTTGGTTCCTTAGGTATCTGTGAGACTTCTCTGGCGCACGGCCTCATAGAGCATGATGGCCGCGGCAGCCGATGCGTTGAGGGATGAAATGCTGCCCTTCATGGGAATACTGACCTTGAAGTCGCAGCGCTCGGAGACAAGGCGGCTCATGCCCTCGCCTTCGTTGCCGATGACGATGGCGGCAGCGCTTTTGAGGTCTGCCTTGTAGAGCGTCGTATCGCCCTCCGCCGCCGTGCCGTAGACCCACACGCCCGCCTTTTTGAGCGTATCGATAGCCGCCGTGATATTCGATACGCGCGCAACCGGCATATACTCGAGCGCGCCCGCGGAGGCCTTTCCGACAACCGCCGTCAGCCCCACGCTTCTTCTTTTCGGAATGATAATTCCATGCGCGCCCGCGCACTCGGCAGTACGAATGATCGCGCCGAGATTGTGGGGATCGGACAACTCGTCGCAGATGACGATGAGCGGCGGCTCGCCCGCATCCTGTGCCTTCTTTAAAATATCGTCGATGCTTGCGTAATCGTGCGCCGCGACCATGGCAATGACACCCTGATGCGCGCCCGTGGCCGACATATAGTCTAACTTTCTGCGGTCGGTCGGGACGACGACAGCGCCCGCCTGCTTTGCCATCGCGCAGATACGCGCCAGCGCCCGGTCGGTATCTCCGTCGGCGACAAAGAGCTTGTCGATCGTCCGTCCGGCGGAAAGCGCCTCGGTGACGGCATTTCTGCCCTCTAACATATTTTCCGGCGCTTCCTCGCGCTCGCGCTTGGAAAATTCCTTTTTGTGTTCGCCCCGCTGCGGCTTCTGCTCGCGGTTTTGTCTGTAAGTTCTCTTTTCTTCCATCTGTAGCTCCAATTCAAGGCCCGCGTGAACCGCATACGGCCTCATTAAAATAATCCAACATATATTATATCAGTTCTTCCCCTCGGACACAACCATAAATCCGCAGGAAATTCACAGAAAATTTACCGTTCGAAAAATACCGGATTCTTGTAAAACCCCCGTCCCTGTGTTAAGATGTTCAAAACAAGCCGCGTTTTGTGCGCGGCTTTGGGATTTCCCAAAGAAAGCAGGTGCCATTTTGAGCAACGACCCCAACCGCCGCAAGCCGAATAAGCCGCAGCCCGGCGGTGATGACGAAAACCGGAAGGCAAGGCGGATCGTCGTCCTGATCGTCGCGGCGCTGATTGCGACGCTTCTGATCAACTCCCTGTATACCACCATCTCCAACGCCTATCTCACGGAGATCACCTATACGGAATTCAAGGAGCTTCTCTCCTCCGGGCAAATCAGCGAGGTAGAGTTCCAGTCGGACGACCGCATCGTCATTCTCACAAAAGACCAGGCCGAAAAATCCAAGAGCCAGCAGCGGCTCTATTATACCGGCCTCATTCCCAATCAGGACACGACCTCGCTGACGAACCAGCTCGACACAGCAGGCGTCAAATATAACCGTGACCTTCCCGAGGAGGTCAGCCCGATCGTGACGTTCCTCGTCTCGTGGGTGCTGCCGGTTGTGTTTATGTACGCGCTGTTCTCGCTTCTCATGCGCGGCATGACGAAGAAGATGGGCGGCGGCCTCGGCGGCATCGGCGAGAGCAAGGCGAAGGTCTACATGGAAAAACAGACCGGCGTAACGTTTGCGGACGTGGCCGGTCAGGACGAGGCGAAAGAATCGCTCGTCGAGATCATCGACTTCCTTCATAACCCTCAGAAATACACCGCCATCGGCGCGAAGCTCCCGAAGGGTGCGCTTTTGGTCGGCTCTCCCGGTACGGGCAAGACGCTGCTCGCAAAGGCTGTCGCAGGTGAGGCAAACGTACCGTTCTTCTCCATTTCCGGCTCTGACTTTGTGGAAATGTTCGTCGGCGTCGGCGCGAGCCGCGTGCGCGACCTCTTCCAGCAGGCTGCAAAGGTCGCTCCCGCAATCATCTTTATTGATGAAATTGACGCGATCGGCAGAACCAGAGACTCCAAGTTCGGCGGCAACGACGAGCGCGAGCAGACGCTGAACCAGCTGCTGGCTGAGATCGACGGCTTTGACTCTTCGAAGGGCGTTGTCATCCTCGCGGCCACGAACCGGCCCGAGATTCTCGACAAGGCGCTTCTTCGCGCGGGCCGCTTCGACCGGCGCATCATCGTCGACCGGCCGAATTTGCAGGGCCGGTACCAGACCCTTCGCGTCCACACGAAAAACATCAAGCTTGCCGAGGACGTGGACCTTCACAAAATCGCGCAGGCAACGGCGGGCGCAGTCGGAGCAGACCTGGCAAATCTCGTCAACGAAGCTGCCCTCCGCGCGGTGCGGCAGGGACGAAAGGCCGTCAATCAGCAGGACCTTCTCGTCTCCTTTGAGGTCGTCATCGCGGGCACCGAGAAAAAGGGCACGGTGCTCACCGACATGGAAAAGCGCATCGTCTCGTACCATGAGGTCGGTCACGCGCTGGTCGCGGCGCTTCAGAAGCACACGCAGCCCGTCTCCAAGATCACCATCGTCCCGCACACCTCCGGCGCGCTTGGCTACACGATGCAGACCCCGGAGGAGGAAAAATATCTTTCCAGCCGCGAAGAGCTGCTTGTTGAGCTGCAGACGCTCCTCGGCGGCCGCGCAGCCGAGCAGATCGTCTTCGGCATCGCAACGACCGGCGCATCGAACGACATTGAGCGCGCTACCGATCTTGCCCGCAAGATGGTCACGCAGTACGGCATGAGCGAGAAGTTCGGCCTCATGGCGCTTTCCACCGTCTCCAACCAGTATCTCGACGGCAGCACTATGATGAACTGCGCCGACGAGACGGCCTTCGCCGCAGATTCCGAAATTCAGAAGCTGCTCGAGAGCTGCTACGAAAAAGCCAAGCAGATTCTCCGCGAGCACCGCGAACTTCTCGACGAGGTCGCTCTCTATCTTCTGCAGAAGGAGACCATCACCGGCGACGAGCTCATGACCTATGTGAATGCCGAGGGCAAGCGCCTGGAAGCGCCCGCAGCCGAAGAAGGCCCCGCTTCCGAAGATGAGGCCGCCTCCGACGCGCCCGCTTCGGCGGAAGATCCCTCCGATCCTCCCGCGCAGAACGCCTGATCTCATTTTCAGCACCAATCGCGCAGCAGCCTTTTGCTGCGCGATTTTTTCCGGGAGCAGCCCTCTCGTTTCCAGTTTTCCGTTTTGAAAGAATCCGAAGGAGGGAATCTTTTTGCGAAATTTTCTCTTTTTAAGCGCCGCAGAGCCGCTTGCATCGCAGGTAGCCGATGAATTGTCGGAAAATGCTGAGCAGACAAGATCTGCCATTGAAAAATTTTTTGATCATTTTTCTCTGCCCAAGCTGGTCTCCGCGGCTATCTTACTGGTGATATGTATTATATGCATAAAAATCATTCTGAGAGCCACCGAGAAAATGCTCAAATCATCCAAATTGGACAAGAGCTGTCACGCCTTCATCCGCTCCTCCATTAAAATCGTGCTGGTGTTCCTTGCGATCATGCTGCTGGCAGGAACACTGGGAGTTGACACGTCGTCGCTGCTCGCGATTTTAAGCGTGGCAGGTCTGGCAGTCTCGCTTTCCATTCAGGATTCGCTTTCGAATCTCGCCAGCGCCGTTGTGCTGCTCACAACGCATCCCTTCAAGGTCGGTGATTTTATCGAGGTCGGCGGAAAATCCGGCACCGTGCGGCAGATCGGTGTGTTCCACACGCAGATCGCCACCCCAGACAACCAGCTTGTCTACCTTCCGAACAGCCAGATCACCTCCGCGCAGATCACAAACGTCACCGGAAACGCCCTCCGGCGCATTGAAATCGTCGTGCAGGCCAGCTATGACGCAGCGCCGGATACGGTCAAAAAAGCGCTTGTCCGCGCTGCGCAGCACCCCAAGCGTGTGGATTTTGAGCCCGTCTTCGCCCGCCTCTCCGGCTATGGCGACAGCGCGATCAGCTACACGCTCCGTCTCTGGACGGCGGGCTGCGACTACTGGGACGTATATTACGATGTGCTGGAAAACATCTCGCGGGAGTTCAGCCGCTCTAACATAGAAATGACATACCCGCATATCAATGTTCATATGGGTTCGTAACTCTAACTGCCTTCGGCTGGAAGCTGCCGAGGGCAGTTTTCTTTGATTTTTGGCGAGTATTATATCATTTTTCTTGAAAAGGCTTCCAAATAATACATTAAGAAATTATCGATAAAACCGCACTGCTTCGGTTGACAATCTTCGTGCAACTTGTTAGAATAGGGTTAAGCTGTAATGGGCGGACTCTGCCGTCTGGTTTCCGGCATTGCCTGTTCGCTCGGTACTGTTCTCCCCGGACAGACCGTTTTTCCCCAGCGCCTGTTTTGCACCTCAGCAATCCGGGCACGCCGTTAGAACATAAAAATTAGGAGGAGACATCATCGATGGATTGGGATCGCTTAATCACTATTGAACAGATGGAAGAAGCGACCAACACCTTGCTTGAAACCGGCAAGAAGGTTGGCGCGGATTCCTGGCAGCAGCGTGTGAAAAACCAGACGCCGCACTGCGGCTTTGGCGAAGCCGGTACTTGCTGCCGTATTTGCTCCATGGGCCCCTGCCGTATCACCCCGAAGGCTCCGCGCGGCATCTGCGGCTGCGACGTTCACGGTATCGTCGGCCGTAACTACCTGCGCTTCACCGCGGGCGGCTCTGCAACGCACTCCGACCATGGCCGTCAGATTTGCCACACCCTGTATCAGACAAAAGAGGGCGGTGCATATCAGGTCAAGGACCCCGAAAAGCTGAAGAGAATCGCAAAGGAATGGGACATCGAAACCGAAGGCAAGGACATCTACACTCTGGCGCACGAAGTTGCCGAGGTCGGCCTGATGGAATACGGCAAGCCTTTCGGCGTCCAGCGCTACCTGAAGCGTGCTCCCGAGCACACACAGGAGTTGTGGCACAAAGCCGGCATTGAGCCGCGCGCGATTGACCGTGAGGTTTCGCAGTCGCTGCACATGACCCATATGGGATGTTCTTCTCTTCCCGAGGCACTCATCAAGCAGTCCCTGCGCGCAGGCCTGTCCGACGGCTGGGGCGGCTCCATGATGGGCACCGAGTTCTCCGACATCCTGTTCGGCACCCCGAAGCCCGTTGACACCACTGCCAACATCGGTGTTATGGAAAAGGACATGGTCAACATCATTGTCCACGGCCATGACCCCTCTTTGTCCGAAATGATCGTCTTCTATGCGCAGGATCCCGAAATGATCGCGCTTGCCAAGGAAAACGGCGCAAAGGGCATCAACATCGCGGGCGTCTGCTGCACCGGCAATGAAGTTGCCATGCGTCAGGGTATCCCGATGGCCGGTAACTTCCTGCAGCAGGAAAACGTCGTTCTGACGGGCGCATGTGAAGCCATCGTCGTCGACGTGCAGTGTATCTTCCCCGCGCTTGGTCCGCTTTCCAAGTGCTTCCACACCAAGTTCGTCACCACCTCTCCCATCGCCCGTATGCCGGACAGCGACTACATCGAGTTCCACGAGGAAACTGCCGCTGAAAACGCAAAGGCAATCGTGAAGATGGCTGTTGAGAACTTCAAGAACCGCAACCAGGACCTCGTCAACATTCCGCAGCTCAAGACCAACGCCCGTGTCGGCTACTCGGTCGAGGCCATCAAGAAGGAACTCGACGGTGTCTGCAACTCCCATGTTGACGCGCTCGGCACCTTGAAGCCTCTGGCTGACGTTGTCAAGGCCGGCGTTCTCCGCGGCGCTGTCGCGATGGTCGGCTGCAACAACCCCAAGGTCCGCCCCGATACCGCGCACATCGAGCTCATGAAGAAGCTCCTCAAGAACGATATCATCGTCATCGTCTCCGGCTGCTCGGCGCAGGCTGCTGCGAAGGCAGGCCTCATGAACCTCGAAGCTGCGGAGTACTGCGGCGAAGGCCTCAAGCGCGTCTGCAAGCTGGTCGGTATTCCCCCGATCCTGCACATGGGCTCCTGCGTTGATATCTCCCGTATGATGATCCTGGCTGCCGACCTCGCGAAGGACTGGGGCATCAACATTTCTCAGATTCCGCTCTGCGGCTGCGCACCGGAATGGATGTCCGAAAAAGCCGTCTCCATCGGCAACTACGTCGTGGCGACCGGTATCGAAACCTACCTCGGCGTCGATCCGTACTCCAAGGGCTCGAGCGAGATCACCGCGCTTCTCCAGGGTACCGAAGGCGGCTGCCAGGAGTGGGTCGAAGCGCACTTCGTTGTCGAAAAGGATATCGACAAGCTGGGCGACCGCATGATCGAATCCATCGAAGCCAAGCGTGCGGCTCTGGGCATCTGATACATTTTAGAGTTTAGAAGGTCTTTAACATATGAAAGTAGCGATTACCGGCAAGGGCGGCGTCGGCAAGACCACGCTCTCGTCCACACTGGCAAGGCTTTATGCCGACGAAGGCAGAACCGTTCTCGCCGCCGACGTTGACCCGGATGCAAATTTGGGTCTTGCGCTCGGCCTGACGGAAGAAGAGGTCAATGCCATCGTCCCGGTCTCCAAAATGAAGCAGCTCGCCAAGGAGCGCACCGGCGCAAACGACCAGAACAGCTTCTATAAGCTGAACCCCGAGGTCTCCGACCTCCCCGAAAAGCTCGCCAAGGATATCAACGGCGTCAAGCTTCTCGTCATGGGTACGGTCGATACCGGCGGAACCGGCTGCGTTTGCCCCGAGCACGTGATGCTCAAGGCGATTTTGTCCAACCTCGTCTTCCGCAAGGACGATGTGGTCATCATGGACATGGAGGCAGGTCTCGAGCACCTCGGCCGCGGCACGGCGAGCATGATGGATCAGTTCATCGTCGTCATTGAGCCCGGCGCAAGAAGCGTGCAGACCTACGAGCGCATCAAGTCCCTTGCAAAGGACATCGGCATCACCAAGGTGCGCGTTGTGGCCAACAAGATCCGCGACGACTCCGACCGTGCGTTCATCCGCAGCCGCATTCCGGCGGACGACCTGCTCGGCTTTATCAGCTACAACTCCGACGTCATCGACGCCGACCGCAAAGGCCTTTCTCCCTACGATTGCAGCCCGCAGGCGCTGGAAGAAATCCGCGCCATCAAGGCAAGAATCGACCAAGAATGAATCTGAAAGGAATGAATAACAACAATGAAGACATTGTTTGAACGCGTCTTCAACGGCTCTGACCAGATGTTCGCCAAGGCCGAAGAAGAAGTTAACAAGATTGCTGCTGAAGTCGGCCGCGACGCTCCCTTGGCCATGCCCTCGACCGCGTACTGCCTGGCATGTATCTATGCCTACATCGGCAAGAAGGTCACCACGGTCGGCGAACTGCAGGACACCCTGGCCGACGTGAAGGCCATGATGCTCCGCGAGCCGCGCACCAACTCCATCTTCCAGTCCGGCGTCGGCACCGCCATCGCCGCTGAAATGATCGAGGCCTGCAAGTATGTCAAGACCGACGCTCCGTACGATGGCACGCCGTATCACGGCCACTTCGTCGACGCGGAAGTCCGTGAGCTCGGTGTTCCTCTGGTCACCGGCGACATCCCCGGCTTCGTCGTCATCATCGGGCCCGCTCCCTCCACTGAAGAAGCGATTGAGACCATCAAGGGCTATCAGTCCCGCGGTATCTTCGTCTTCCTGATCGGCGGCATCATCGAGCAGGCTGTTGAGGCAGGCCTTTCCATGGGCTTCCCCGTCCGTGTCGTCCCCGTCGGCGAAGAGATCTGGTCTGTCGGCCACGTTATCTCCCTCGTCGTCCGCGCTGCCATGATCTTCGGCAACGTCCAGCCCGGCGACTGCGACGGCTTCCACAAGTACACCTTCGACCGCATCAACGCGTTTGTCAACGCCTATAAGCCCGTTCCCGACATCACCGTCGCCTGCGGCGCCGGCGCCATCAAGCTCGGCTTCCCGGTCATCACCAACGACCACGACGATATGTGGGCAGTTCCGAAGTCCCTCATCATCTATGATGATACCAAGGACTGGATCGACACCTCCATCGAAGCGCGCGGCATCAAGCTGAAGATCACGAAGATCGACATCCCCGTCTCCTTCTCCTCCGCATTCGAAGGCGAAATCATCCGTAAGGGCGATATGCAGATCGAAGTCGACGGCTCCCGCAAGGACTGCTTCGAGCTCGTTTCCACCAAGGAAGCTTCCGAGGTTGAGGACCACAAGATCGAGGTCGTCGGCCCCGAGATCGACGAGTTCCCGGCTGGCTCCAAGATTTCTCTGAGCTACACCGTCGAGGTTGCTGGCAAGTCCATGCAGCCCGACTTCGAGCCCGTCTTCGAGCGTAAGATTCACCAGTTCCTCAACTGCGTGGAAGGCGTTATGCATACCGGTCAGCGCGACATGATCCGTATCCGTATCAGCAAGGCTGACTACGAGGCAGGCTTCAAGTTCCGCCACATCGGCGAGGTCCTGTACGCCAAGATCAAGTCCGAGTTCGACACCGTTGTCGATAAGTGCCAGGTCAAGATCGTTGTCGGCGACGAGGCCAACGCAGAGCTCCGCAAGCACGCGAACGAGATCTTCGACAAGCGCGACGAGCGCCTGAAGTCCATGACCGACGAATCCGTGCCTGTCTTCTATTCCTGCATCATGTGCCAGGCGTTCTCCCCGAGCCACGTGTGCATCGTCACCCCTGAACGTCTCGGCCTCTGCGGCGCTGTGTCGTGGCTGGACGCGAAGGCGACCAACGAGCTCGACCCGCAGGGTCCGTGCCAGGTCGTTACCAAGGAGCGCTGCATCGACGAGCGCACCGGTCGTTACGAAGACGTTGACGAGGCTGTCGCCGAGTACTCCCACGGCGCGCTGGAGCATGTCACGCTGTACTCTCTGCTCGAGGACCCGATGACCAATCTGATCGGTATCCGTGTATTCTTCCTGTACCGGGAAGACTGGATCTACTTCCACAAATATATTACCACTGTATTTGAAAATGATCCAAGTATCTACGTAAAAGACCGAGGCCGGGATTTTGACGAAGATCCGTCCCACTGCTATATTGCAGAGCGTCCAAAGGTATACCGTAGAAATGGTGATACACGCATTTATGATGAAAAACTGATCGATATCAAGTCAGACGGCATTTACCGTTCTCTCCACTACATTATCAAGTATAAAGGATATTATGTGGAGATCCAGGGAAGAACGCTGTTTGAGGAAGGCTGGAGCGAGATCGATCATGACATCGTCTATCCGTATTATAAAGACGATGAAATGTTAAAAGATTTTTCTACCTTATTAAACCGCCTTTCCGGTATGGCAGATGAGATGAGTTCCTATTTCCGCAGGATGCGCAGTGTGAGAGAAGAGCAGGGGTTACTGTCACACCATTCGGGGGAAGGTAAAAAAGAATGATAGTTCAACCATGACAGTAACAAAAATACGCTTTCTTTTCCAGGTTCCAGAAGGAACCATAGAAGAGAAAGCGTATTTTTTATATACAGCAGTGAGCAAGAATGTTATACTCACATGCTTTCTGTTTTAACCAGCCAGATGCAGTACATTGATCAGTAAGATCCAGCTTAATCCATAGTAAGAAACAACAGCAACCAAGTCGTTTACAGTTGTGATCAGTGGACCAGAAGCAACGGCCGGGTCAACATTGATCTTTTTAAAGAACAGTGGGATACAGGTACCTACGGCACCGGAGATCACCATTGCTAAAAGTAACGCAGCTCCGATACAGCCGGATACAGCATAGGCGAATGCAAAAGGCTTTCCTTTTGCGACCACAATGTATAAGCCAATGGCTGTGAAAGAAAGTACGCCAAGGATTAGACCATTTGAGAAGGCAATGCGCATTTCCTTCCATACCAGTTCCAGCTTCTGCTTTCCGGTAAGGGACTCGTCCATAAGCACACGGATGGTAACAGCCAGAGACTGGGTACCAACGTTTCCGGCCATGTCCAGGATCAGGGACTGGAAGCACATGATCAGTGTCAGCTGGCTTACTACCTGTTCAAAGAGGCCTACAACAGAGGAAACTACCATACCCAGAGCCAACAGAACTAACAGCCATGGAAGACGTTTCTTTAAACTTTCTTTTAAAGGTTCCTTTAAATCTTCCTCAGCAGTCAGACCTGCGAACTTAGCGTAATCTTCACCCATCTCATCATCGACCAGGTCTACGATACTCTGGGAAGTGATAACGCCTAACAGTTTGTTGTTATTATTAAGGACTGGGATAGAGTCCTCGGAATAGTCTTTCAGTTTTTCAATACAGTCATCGATCAGTTCATGACCATATACATAAGGATAAGAGGTAACGATCAGATCCTCCAAAGCGGAGTCCTGTCTTGCAATGATCAGATCCTTCAGATCCATTGCACCATAAAAGGTCTGATCCTCTGTTACCATAAAAATGGTAGAAATATTGTCATTCTTAGCTGCCTGTTCTACCAGACTGCTCATAGCCTGCTTTACGGTCAGATTTTCGCGGATCACAATACAGTTTGTGGTCATCCAGCTACCGATCTCGTCTTCATCGAAGGCTGCGATCACGGCAATATCTTTTTTTGCGTCATCATCCAGAAGTTCTGTAAGAAGAGAGCGTTTTTCTTTGGAAGTCATTTTCAAAACATCCACAACAGCGTCTGTTTCCATAGCAGAAAGGATAGCAGCAGCTTTCTTTACGTCCATTTCATCCAGATATTCCGCTGCCTGTTTCTGGTCGATATGCTCGAAAATATCAGAAAGCATATCTGTATCAAGGATACGGCAGATCTTGCGCCGTTCAGCTAAGGTCAGTTCCGGGAAAATGTCAGCAAGGTCGTTTTCATGGTAATCTTCCAGTTTATTTCTCAGAATACCCGGTGAGGCATTGCTTCGGATTACAGACAGGATCTCCTGGCTGTGATCCTGAACTTGAACTTTGTTTTCCATTTCAGTCTCCTTTTCATCTTTATTTTATTCAGTTTTCAACACGCCATCCTGTATAAAACATGATTTTATGGGCACAACAAAACCTGCACCTGTAAAATGTGCAGAAATAATAAACGCAGCATGTATCTGTGCGTCTGAGGATACGCGTGACAACTAAATTGAAAGACGGTATCCGTCCTCCATTTACAGTTTTGCGATGGATATTACAGGAGTTGTAAGAACGGGATAAGAAATGAAAAAGAAGTCCTGTATTTCAAGTTATATGAAATTATACGAAACAGAACAGACCGCTGTTTCCTTTATATCCCGTGCGTCTACTTCGCCCATGACTATCGCAACCGTCCATTCTGTTCACCTGCCTTTTTCGTAAGATTAATGACCTGATGGCCTGAAGCGTTTATTAACAACTTCTTTACATATTATAAAGCCTGAGCTCAAAATTTTCAATATAAAATGTGTACAGGTACTGATAAAATTGTGTAAAATTTCTCAAAAAGGATATGAAAAAAAGATGGCACGAAAAATAGAAAAAGTGTTTCGCACCATCTTTTATAGTGAGATATTCTTAACGCCTGATATCTGGCAGAAAGGGGCTTATAAATATAAATAGGTTACAGTCGGTAGCATACTTTGCCTGGATTTAAGATCATTTTCGGATCAAATACACGTTTGATACCTTCCATTAACGCCATGTTGGTCTCACCAATAGACTCTACCAGATACTGGATCTTACCGGAGCCGATACCATGTTCACCGGAAACAAGTCCGCCCTGTGCGGACGCCTCTTTATAGATAAGGTCAAAGAATTTATCTACTCGCTTTTTAAATTCTTCTTCTGTAAGGTCATTGGAGCACTCATAAATATGAAGATTTCCATCACCTGCATG
>ERZ832522.943-NODE-943-length-41253-cov-12.756881_pt1 | contig 41253 bp, 35 predicted proteins | sample MGYA00519951_ERZ832522 | MGnify/ENA primary metagenome ERZ832522 (study PRJEB31850, sample SAMEA3708728) | human gut metagenome | biome: human gut; feature: human-associated habitat; material: faeces | place: China | collected 2014 ... | reverse complement strand
CGAACTACGTCATTACGGACCCAAAGTCAGAGGTGCTGCTTGCCACGGGCGGCTATCTCAAAGAGCAAGGCTACGACGTGCGCGTTCTGAACCTTGTGAATCTGGAACAGTCGGACGGCTACAATCCGTTCCGCTATTCCATTGCCTCTGCGATCTGTTTCCGCGCACCGTGGATGATCGTCACTGTGCCGCCGATGGGCGCGTCCTGCACGATGGTGATATCCGCGAAGATGATATTCAGGGAAACCCCCAATTTTTGTGATACGGCAGAGATCAGCGGCTCGGAAACATTTTTTTGCAGGTAAGAAAGCCGAACGACCACTTCACCCGGCTGAAGCTGAACCACAGGGGAATTTTCAGCAACCAGCTCCTCGATCTTCTGGAGATTGGACGTCGTGTGGATGAAGCTCTTTGTAATTTCCTGCTTCGGGTCAGCAAATATATGGAACACGTCCCCCTGCTCCACGACACGCCCATGCTCCATTACAGCAACGCGGTGACAGATCTCCTTCACCACAGCCATCTCATGCGTGATGAGCACGATCGTGATGCCAAGCGTTTCATTCAACTGCTTCAGCAGGCGCAGAATGGACCTTGTGGTCTGGGGATCCAACGCGGATGTTGCCTCGTCGCACAACAGCACATTGGGGGCGTTGGCCAATGCTCTGGCAATGGCGACGCGCTGCTTCTGTCCGCCGGAGAGCTGACTGGGGTAGGCAGTTGCTTTATCTCCGATGCCTACAAGCTCCAGCAGGTGCGTTACTTTGTCTGCCGCTTCTTTTTTGCTCAGGCCGCTGCCCCGCAGCGGGTAGGCAACATTTCCGGCAACCGTGCGGGACGGCATCAGATTAAAATGCAGAAAGATCATCCCGATTTTTCGCCGCGTCTGCCGAAGTTCCTGCGCATTCAATGCCGTGACCTCTTTTCCGTCCACCGTGACCGTACCATGTGTCAACGCGGCAGGATCGTTTGGAAGATTCTGAATGGAGGACGTTATAAAACGTTCTTTTGTATTTGCAGCTTTCCATTGCAGTAAACAAAACAGGCTCCTGCGAATATGTGCTTTGGATTTGCGTAGCGCCGAATAGAAAAATGCCGGGGAGACGGTTCAAATCTCTCCGGCGTTTTTGCCATCGTATCAGGAAAGAAGCAGCAGCACCATACCCGCAAGGACAGCGCCCATGCTCCACAGACGGAGGTTCTCGCAGCGGCGCAGGCGAAGACCGAGGTCTTCGGGAAGCGGCGTTTTTTTCGTGACGCTGCGGTAGAGCGTTCTGCGGTTCAGGTGCAGCGTCATGGCCGCGCAGGCAGAAACAAGCAGCGCCGCGTCCAGAACCGGCATCGCGAAATTAAGTCCATCTGCCAGCATGAAAGGAACCGTCGCCACAAGGCCCAAAGCCGCCAGCAACACCCACGCGACACTCGAGCGGAGCGAGGCGTGATAGGCCCTGTAGGCGTTCTGAAAATCGGCAGCCTCGTCCTGCTCCAGAGGCTGGGCATGATCGTCGCACGTGTAAAAATACAGACGCCTGCGCATGGGAAGCAGGCTCTCATAATCGCCCACGCACAGAAGCTGCCAGCCCTTGCGCTTGGCGATGTCCAGATATTCCTGCACCTCGTCGTCATCCTCGGTCCGCGGCTTGCTGCATGGAATCGAGATCACGCAAAGCCGCGCGTTTTGAAGCTGCCAGCGGCGAAAAAAGAAAAAGTTTCCCTTGCAGTGGTCGAGCACCAGACCGTTTTTTAATTGCTCCTTTAGAAAGTCCAGAAGTTCATCGTTGCTGTAGAGTCGGAAAAAGACATAGCGAAGACTTGTTTTTTCATGCTGCTGCATTTGTGTTCTCCTTATTTACTGTAAGCCGTATTCCTTCAGCTTGTTCCAAAGCCCGCGCGGGCTGATGCCGAGCTCGGAGACCATCGCGCTGCGCTTTCCGGCGTTTGCGCGGTAAGAGGTCTCGATGGCAAGCCGTTCGAGCTCCTGCAATGTCTTTCCGGCAAGCACGCGCTCGACCTCGCCGAGTCCCGGACGCGCGTTTGTGAACTGATAGGGAAGGTCCTTCGGTCGAATCCATTCGCCGCTTGCGACGATGCCGGCATATTCGATTGTGTTGGCAAGCTCACGGACATTGCCGGGGAAGGTGTGGGCGCAGAGAATTTCCAGCGCTTCGTCCGTCACGCCGCGGATGCGCACGCGCTTATTGCGGAGCGTGGAGCTGCGGCTGATAAAATGGCTGCAAAGAAGCGGAATATCGGCACGCCTCTCGCGCAGGCGCGGCATGTGAATTTCCACCGCGTTGAGCCGGTAAAGAAGATCCTGCCGCAGGAGCCCGCTTTGTACTAGCTCGTCCGAGGTGCGGTTGGCCGAGGCGATGATTCGCGTATGGAACTGGTGCACCTCGCGGCTGCCGATGGGAGAGAAGGTGTGTTCCTGCAAAACGCGCAGCAGCTTCCGCTGGAACTCCGGCGGCATATCGCCGATACCGTCCAAATACAGCGTGCCGCCGTTTGCATAGTCGAGCTTGCCGCGCCGGTCGCACAGAGCGCCGGGAACGGCGTCCATTTTGTAGCCGAAAAACTCCTCTTCCAGCCGCTTTTCATCGAACGCCGCGCAGTTGACCGTGACGAAGCGCCGTCCATCCGCGCCATTGTGGAGTGTGTGCGCCGCGATGCGCTTGCCGGTGCCGCTTTCGCCGGTAATGAGGACGTTGACATCGACATTTTGGAACTTCCGCAGCATCGTGCGCACCTGCTCGAGTGCGGGACTCGTGCCGATGAGCTCTTCTGCCTGGTTCTGCGCTTCGAGCTGGTCGTTGAGGTAGGTCACGTTTTCGTTCAGACTGCGAAATTCGAGCGCCTGCCGGATGTAAATTTTGAGCTCTTCGAGGTCCAGGGGCTTTGTCAGATACGTAAACGCCCCGCGCGTCATCGCGCTGACTGACGAGCGGATGCTGCCGTAGGCCGTCATCATGATCACGGCGGCCAGCGGCGCGAGCTTTTTGATCTTCATGAGGATATCGAGCCCGTCGTAGGGTCCGATGACCATGTCCAGCAGCACCAGATCGATGGGCTCGGTCTGAAGCCGCTCGAGCGCACGGATGGGGTCTGTCTCCCAGACAACCTCGTATTCCGGTTCGAGCGCCAGAGACAGGGAAATGCAGATGCTGCTTTCGTCGTCAACGATCAGGATTCGTGGAAGCATGGCTGGCTCCTTTCAAAAATCAGGGAGATCAGTGTGTATTCGTTTTTCACGCTTTCAATCTCCATAACGCCGCTGTTTTCGCGGATATACTGCTCACAGAGCGGAAGACCGAGGCCGGCTCCGGTCTGCTTGGTGGTGAAGAAGGGGTCGCGGCAGGCGCTCAGCTCCTGCTCGGTCATGCCTTCGCCCTCGTCGCGGATGGTGAGAAAGACCTTTTCGCTGCGGTTTGCGGCATGGACACGCAGCGTCAGAGGCTCAGAAGGCGGCGAAACGGCGCATTTGTGCTCCATGGCCTCGACGCTGTTTAAGAAAATGTTGACAAGCACCTGCTTGAGCTGGTCGCGGTCGGCAAGGATGAAAAGATCGGATTCCAGCTTCTGGTCGAGCCGAAAATTGCTCTTGCGCAGCAAGGGGCGGATGAGACTCAGGCTGTCGTTTACCAGTTCCTCCACGCTCACGCGCTTGGGATGGCGGTTGGTGGGCTTGGCGTAGTGGATGAGGTTGTCGATGAGGCGGTTGATGCGGTCGACCTCGTCGGGCACGTACCGGGCGAACGACTCCTGAACCTGCTTGCTGTCGCCCTTGGTGCCAATGAGCGAGGCAAAGGTGCGGATGGTCATGAGGGGATTTCGGATTTCGTGAGCGATACCGGCGGCGATGCGCGTCAGCGCCGAGGATTTCTGCCGCTCGAATTCCTCCTGCCGCTCCTGCTCGGCCTCGGTTACGTCGATGACCGTCACCAGAACGCCGGTGACCGCTTTATCGCGAATGATCTGGTGGGTCATATAGCTGTAGGCGCGGGTGTGAAGCGGAGAGTCTCCGAGACGAAGAATGCTGCGGTCGACCATCGTACCGCTTGTAAAAAGTCGCTGACCCTCGCGCTCTAAAATATCACGGAAAACAGGGATATCGGACGCACGCTTGCCCAGAAGCGGCTGACGCACACCGGCGATGGCGCAGGCGCTTTTGTTCATGAGCGTGACCGTGCCATCCAGATCGATGAGCATCATGCCGCTGGGGGAGTATTTGATGATGCGGTTTCGAAGATCACTTTCGGTTTGCAGCTGGGCATACTGCCGCTCGAGGGTCTGGTTGGCGCTGCGGATCTGCTCGGTCTGCTCGGCGACCTGCCGGTGGAGCACCTGCTGGATGCGGCGGGTGACGATGACGTAGCCCACGACAGCCAGCGCGGAAAAAGCGGCGCAGACGCAGATGATGCGAAAAAGACGCTGGAATCGCGCTTCTCTTGTGCTGACGGGAAGCCAGCGGCTGCAAATGTTCTCATACTGCGCGGTGGCCTTGAAGCGGTTGATGCTGGTGTTCATCGTGCGAAGAAGCTCCTTGTCCGCGCTTCGAAGGACCATGGTAAATTCGAGCGCACCCAGATAATTATATTGTACGGTGTAGTTTTTGTCCGCGCCGTCCTGCGCCAGCTGATAGATCAGGCTGTCCTTGACGCCGATCATTGCCGAGCCTGGCAGCTCCTTGTGGCGCTGGTAGAGCTGGATCTGGTTGCTGACGGAGATAAACTGGTGAAAGCCGAGATTTGCCAGCAGCGTGTGCTGGATGGTGTCGGAGACGCAGATGGCCGTCCGGGCGCTTTTGCCGCTCTGGAGCATATCGTTTGCAACAATGACGCAAAGCTGCGAGCTCGTGAGAGAGTCCGTCACGCAAAAGTCTCCCGTGCTGTTTGCCTTCGTCGCAATTTCGCCGAGCACGAGATCGATTTCGCCGTCTCGCAGCGCCTCGAGACAGGCTTTGTCGGTCTCAAAGGGAACGAACTCAATTTCAAAGTTATCGGCCTCGGCGATCGCCGTGAGCATATCCACATGCATTCCGGCGCACGTGCCGTCCGCTTGCTGAAACTGAAACGGCGGCGTATTCGGGTTGAGACCGACGCGAAGATAGCGGTTGAGCGCCTTTGCGCGTGGCGTGATGCCCAGCAGACAGACAAGCAGCAGCAAAGCTACCGCGCACCTGAAAAACCGTTTCATCGCCAGCCTCCTCTCCGTATGCGCTTTGCGCAGTTTTCCGACATTTATATTAGTACAAAAGACCGAGCTTTTCAATGGACTTCGTGGAATCTTGACAGCTGTGCAAAATTTGCCGACGCAATTTCGGCAAATTTTGCCGATACATGGAAAACTTGCCGATTAAAGCGCTTGAAAGCGGGGGATATTTCTGCGAAAATATACAACAGATGAGAGCGGCTGCCGAAAGAAGCAGAGTCTTGCGGCCGACGCTTCTCGAAAGAAAATCAAAACAGGAGGAGAACCCATGAAAGCAATGAAAAAGATTGTGCTTTTGCTTCTGTGTCTGGCGATGGTGCTGGGCATGGCGGCCTGCGGCGGCAATGCCACGACCGAAACCAAGAGCGAAACCAAGAGTGAAACCAAGAGTGAAACCACGACCACTGCCCCCGAAACCTCGGAAACTGCGACCGAGACCACCGCAGATCCTGCCAACACGACCTATCAGGATACCATCACCGTCGGCGTTGCCAACGACATCACCACGCTGGACCCGCAGGGCTCCAACACCGACGCCAACATGATGGCCTTCACGCTGACGCATGAGACGCTGGTTGAGGTCGACCCCGAGACCAACGAAGTCATCCCCGGCATGGCCACGTCCTGGACCACCTCTGACGACGGCTGCACCTTCACGTTCGAAATTCCCGAGAACGTGACCTTCTCCGACGGCACGCCCTGCACCGCCAACGACATCAAGTTCACCTTCGAGCGTGCGGCTGAGTCCTCCTTCACGAAGACCAAGGTCGAGCTCGTCACGAACATCGAGGTCGTCGACGACACCCACGTCGCCATCACCATCTCCAAGCCCTCGCAGGACTTCCTCATGCTCCTGGCTCACCAGAGTATGTCCATCCTCTCCGAGAAGCTCGTAAACGAAGATGAATTCGGCTACGAGATCGGCACCGGTATGTTCGCCGTTGAGACCTGGACGCCCGGCGACCAGATCTCCTTCGTCCGCTCCGACTATTTCCACGGCGAGCCCGCTCCCACCAAACGTATTGTCTACCGCCTGATCAAGGAAGAGTCCTCCCGCCTTATCGCGCTCCAGACCGGTGAGATCGACATCTGCGTCGACCCGCTGAACACCGACCTTGGCTACATTGAAGACGACCCCAACCTCGAGCTCGTCAAGGTTCCGAACTATGTCATGCTCTACCTCGCCATCAACAACGAGCGCAAAGGTCTTGACAACGTCCATGTCCGCAAGGCCATCGCCTACGCGACCGACAAGGCGTCCATGATTGAAGTCGGCTACAACGGCGAAGGCTTTGTGCATGACCACTGGATCAACCGCGGCCAGTTCGGCTGGGACGACAACCTGCAGGTCTATGAATACAACCTCGACAAGGCAAAGGAAGAACTCGAGCTCTCCGGCTACAAGCCCGGCGATCTGAAGTTCCGCGTCATCTACAACGGCACAGCCAAGGAAAACATGGCCCTTGTTCTGCAGGCTGACCTCGCAGAAGTCGGCATCGAGCTCGAGCTCATCAAGATGGAGACTGCCGCTCTCAAGGGCATTCTGAACGACGCGGCTCTCGACTATGATCTGTGCCTGTATCAGTTCACCGACAACCTCGGCACCGACTTCACGCTGCGCAACCAGTACGGCTCCTACGAGGAAGACGGCGTTCTGAAGAAGAACGGCTCCAACCGCGCCAACATGAAGGACGCGAAATTCAACGAAATGATCGACGCGGCCCTCATCGAGCAGGATTCTGCAAAGCGTGAGAAGATGTATAACGAGATCGAAGAATACCTCAACGAGATCGTTCCCATCGTCCCCATCGCGACCTCCTACGTCAACATTGGCATCAAGAAGGGCATCACCGGCGTCAAGTGGAACGGCACCGCGAAGCACGACTACCGCTACGTCTGCCTGCCCGTTGCGTAATCCCATTTTCAGTTTTAAATTTCAGTCTGAATAGCAAATAGGAAGGGGCGTAAAGCCCCTTCCTTCCTACAAAAAGTGTCCCCGCGCGTGGAAGTCTGTCTTCTGCGCGGTCTGTTGAAGCAGAGGAGATAGATTTATGCATAAATATGTCATCAAGCGATTGCTGATGATGATCCCCGTGCTGTTGTGTGTGGCGTTCGTCATTTATGCGATCATGAATGTGGCAGAAGGCGACCCTGTTTACTCCGTGGTCAGCGCCGATGCCACCGAAGCGCAGATCGAAGCGGCCAGAGAAGAACTCGGTCTGAACGGCACGCTGCTCGAGCGCTACTTCCGCTATGTCAAGGGTATGCTGACGGGCGATCTGGGTACGTCCTACGTGTCCAAGCGCGACGTCATGCAGACCTATCTGGAGCGGCTTCCGAACACGCTGAAGCTCGCCTCCGTCACGATGGTCGTCGCACTGGCCATCTCCATTCCGCTCGGAATCATCGCAGCGGTCAATCAGAATTCCATCAAAGATACGATAGCGATGGTGCTTGCTCTGCTTGGCCTGTCCATGCCGAATTTCTGGCTGGGTCTGCTTTTGATAATGCTGTTCTCGCTCAAGCTCGGGTGGCTGCCGTCCGGCGGCTATGAAAACGGAATGCTGAGCCTGATACTGCCCGCGTTTACCATCGGCGCAGGTCTGGCGGCGTTTATGACGCGTTCGACGCGCTCTTCCATGCTCGACGTCATCCGGCAGGACTACCTGCGCATGGCGCGTGCCAAGGGCGTCTCTGAGCGCAAGGTCATCCGCAAGCACGCGCTGAGAAACGCGCTCATTCCGATTATCACCGTCTTCGGCGTGCAGTTCAGCAACGTCCTTGGCGGCTCGGTTCTGGCCGAAACGGTCTTTGCCTGGCCCGGTGTCGGCCGTCTGGTCGTTGACGCCATCGATCAGCGCGATATCCCCATGGTCACGGGCGCACTTGTCATGACGACGATGATCGTCTCGATCGTCAACCTGCTCATCGACATCGTCTACGCCTTCGTTGACCCGCGCATCAAGTCGCAGTACACGAAGTAAGGAGGGAAAGCTGTGGAAAATACGAAACTCAGAGCCTCGCAGAAGTACAAAAAACGCAGTACCTTCGACTCCATTTGGCGGCAGCTGCGCAAAAACAAGGGCGCCATCGTCGGCATGATTCTGCTCGTCGTCATCATCATCATCGCCCTTGTTTCCCCGTACATTTTTAACTACGAAACCGATGTCATCGCCAACAACGTCAAAGAGCGCATGCAGCATCCGTCGAGCGAACACTGGTTCGGCACCGACGATCTGGGCCGCGATATCTTCGCGCGTGTCTGCTATGGTGCGCGTTACTCTCTGGCGGTCGGTCTCGTGGCCGTTGCGGTCGCGCTCGTCGTGGGCGTTACGCTCGGCGCGGCAGCGGGCTATGTCGGAGGCGTGTTTGAAAACCTCATCATGCGCGTGTGTGACATTTTCTCGTCCATCCCCAGCGTCCTGATGGCCATCGCGGTCGTCTCCGCGCTTGGAAAGAGCACGTTTAACCTCATGCTTGCCGTTGGTATCGCGAGTACCGCGCCCTTTATCCGCGTGGCAAGAGCCGCCGTTCTGACCGTCCGCGGCGAGGAATACGTCGAATCGGCCCGCGCCATCGGCTCTCCGGAGTGGAAGATCGTCGCGTTTCATATCCTGCCGAACTGCGTATCGCAGATCATCGTGCAGGCGACGCTGCGTGTCGGCTCGGCGATCATCTCTGCGGCGCAGCTGAGCTTCCTCGGTCTCGGCGTTGCAGCGCCTGCGCCGGAATGGGGCAGCATGCTCTCGGCAGGCCGCGCGTACATCCGCGATTACAGCTACATGACGCTCTTCCCGGGCATTGCCATCATGCTGACGGTGCTTTCGCTGAACCTGATCGGCGACGGTCTTCGGGACGCGCTCGATCCCAAGCTGAAGCGTTAAGGGAGGATACGAAATGAGCCACGAACATGATAATCTGATCCTTGATATTGAAAACCTCGTCGTCCGCTACGAAACGGAAGACGGCATCGTCCACGCACTCAACGGCATCGACCTGCAGCTCGGCTACCATCAGACCATCGGTCTGGTCGGCGAGACCGGCGCGGGCAAAACGACCGCTGCGCTTGCCATGATGCGGCTCGTTCCGTCGCCTCCCGGCGTCGTTGAATGCGACAAGCTGATGGTGGACGGACGCGACATTCTGAATCTGCCGACGGCCAAGATGGAAGAGGTCCGCGGCAAGGACGTCTCGATGATCTTCCAGGACCCGATGACGGCCCTGAACCCAGTCTTCACCGTCGGTGAGCAGATCGCCGAGAGTCTGGAGCTCCACGAGCATCTGGACAAGAAGGCCGCGATGGAACGCGCGAAGGAAATGCTCGAGCTTGTCGGCATTCCGGGCTCGCGTGCCAACGAATATCCGCACCAGTTCTCCGGCGGCATGAAGCAGCGTGTGGTCATCGCCATCGCGTTGGCCTGCAACCCCAAGCTTCTCATCGCCGACGAGCCGACCACGGCGCTGGACGTTACGATTCAGGCGCAGGTTCTCGAGCTTATGAGCGAACTGAAGGAAAAGTACGATACCTCCATGATCCTCATCACCCATGACCTCGGCATCGTCGCGGAGGTCTGCGACACGGTCGCCGTTATGTACGCCGGACGCATTGTGGAGCAAGGCACGCTCGAAGACGTCTTCGACCACACGAAGCACCCCTACACCGAGGGCCTTTTTAACTCCCTTCCCAACATCCAGAACCGCACGGCCATGCTCAAGCCCATCAAGGGTCTCATGCCGGACCCGACGAATCTGCCCGAAGGCTGCGCGTTTGCGCCCCGCTGCGACTACGCCACGGACGAGTGCAGCAAGCGCTGCCCCAAGCTGACGAAGATCAGCGACACCCACAGCTTCGCGTGTCTGGCCTATGAGCACGAAGGCTTCCACATCAAAAGGGGGAACGAATAATGGCAGATACGTTGTTACAGGTCCGTCACCTGAAAAAATACTTCAAGACCGGTCACGGTATGCTGCACGCGGTCGACGACATCAGCTTCGACTTGGAGCGCGGCAAGACGCTGGGGCTGGTCGGCGAGTCCGGCTGCGGCAAGTCCACGACGGGCAGGTCCATTCTTCGTCTCATTGAGCCGACCTCCGGCGAGGTGTTCTTTGAAGGAAAGGATGTCGCCAAGCTCTCGAAAACCGAGATGCGGCACATGCGCAAGGATATGCAGATCATCTTCCAGGATCCGTATTCCTCGCTCGACCCCAAGAAGACGATCAACCAGATCATTTCCGAGCCCATCCGGCTCAATAAAATCCTGACGAACAAGCACCAGATCGAAGACCGCGTGCTCGAGCTCATGGACACCGTCGGTCTTGCTGAGCGCCTTATCAACAGCTATCCCCACGAACTCGACGGCGGCCGCCGCCAGAGAATCGGCATTGCCCGCGCTCTTGCGATGGAGCCGAAGCTGATCGTCTGCGACGAGCCCGTTTCCGCGCTGGACGTGTCCATTCAGGCGCAGATCCTGAACCTTCTCAAAGAGCTTCAGCAGAAGATGGGTCTGACGTACATCTTCATCACGCATGACCTTAGCGTTGTCAACCATTTCTCCGATGAGATCGCGGTCATGTATCTGGGCTCGATCGTGGAAAAAGCACCGTCAGAGGAGCTCTTCGCAAACCCCATCCATCCGTACACCAAGGCGCTTCTGTCCGCTATCCCGATCCCGGACCTTCACAACAAGCGCCAGCGCATTTCCTTAAAGGGCGAAATCACGAGCCCCATCAACCTTCCCGATGAGTGCCGCTTCGCCAACCGCTGCTTCGAATGTGAGCAGAAGTGCCGCGCGGGTATTCCGCCGCTGGTCGAGGTCTCGCCCAACCATTTCGTTGCCTGCTTCAACCACGGGGTTTGATACGGTTCATGCTGAGTTTACGGGATTTAACGTACACCGAAATCGCCATCCGGATCGTTCTGTCGGTCCTCTTCGGCGGTATTCTCGGCATGGAGCGCGGCATGAAAAACCGCGGGGCCGGCTTGCGGACGTATATGCTTGTCTGCCTCGGCTCCTGCGTCGTCATGATGACGAACCAGTTTCTTTACCAGTCTTACCAGTCCGGAGACCCGGCGCGTTTAGGGGCCCAGGTCATCAACGGCATCGGCTTTCTGGGCGCTGGTACGATCATTGTGACCAAGCGCAACCAGATTAAGGGTCTGACCACGGCGGCCGGTCTCTGGACCAGCGCCTGCGCGGGACTTGCCTTCGGCATCGGTCTCTATGAGGTTGCGGCCCCGGCCTGCTTGAGCATCTTCGTGATCTTCACGGTGCTGCACGAGCTGGATTTCCGGATGCGTCGGAAGTCCCGGCAGATCGACGCCTTTGTCGAGCTGCGGAAGAATACGTCTATCCGTGATTTTCTGGCAAGCGTGCGCGAACAGAATTTTGATCCGAGCAATCTCCTTTTGCAGCCAGACTCTGCCGAAAGCATCGACTCGGTGGCCCTCACCATCACGCTCAAAAGCCGCGTCGCACGGTCACACGAGGAGAGCATGTGCCTGCTCCGGACACTGGGAAGCGTTTCCTACATCGAAGAACTCTGAAAACTGGAAAGGCAGAGTTTTCAAAAAAAGCGTTGATCAGCGCTGATTCAAATAAGTTCACCGGAAATGAAGTGACCCCAAAAAGTTAGACGAATAATCTTAATAAAAATTGTTCAAGCAGCTGAGAGGGCTTGTTGTCTGTGAATTGCAGGCGGCAAGCCCTTCAGTTTTGCCTTGACTCTGCGGTTGTTGTAGTAATCCAGATAGGGGTTGACTCTGTGAGCGCACGGTGTCGTTGATATTAACCAGCCACCGCAGACCCGGCATCTCAGCCTGTCACGGTTAAGCGCATATGTGCATTTTCGCGATACAGCGGCGTTTGACCGTGCGCTGGATCTCTTGACGATAAGAACGACGGCGGGCGCGTTTTCCTTCCGGAAGCTTGCCGAGACCTTTGGCAGCATGAAGGCCATGACGAAGGCAATGGACACGCCGCTCGGAACGGTCTTCGACACCGTGACCGCGCCGCGGGCGGAACAATTTCTGTTTATCCACGATCACTATAAAAACTTGCAGACCTATATGGCCATGACGGAGGAGATCTTCGACGAGCTGTACGAGGAGGATCCCAACAGCTTCCTGATGATCGCGGATGTCACGAATTTTGACGACGATTCGCTCGGCGATGTGGTCTGGTACTATCTCGGCGGCAAAGACTATACACGTTTTATTGACCCGGATATGGAGCGGCACGGTATTGAATTGTCCGATTGGAAAGCAATGCTGGCCGGTCAGCCGCTCACGCAGGCGCAGAAGGACTGGGCGCAGCGCATCACCGGCGGCTGTCAGCCGCAGAACATGATGGCGCATTTCTCAATGGAAAGAAAAATGTTTGTAAAGTAAGGAGTCTGTGTGATGACGATCGATCTTGATGCGCTCCGGGAGGCACTGGAGCGGGAATGCTGCGGCGCGTTTTACGGCGGCGGATTTGGCGGCGCGATGGTGCAGGCGACGGAGGTCAAAGAGACTTCACCGGAGAAGCTAATCGCGCTGGCAGAAGAAATGGGGCTGGATCTGAGCCGGTTTGAGATTCAGGAGCGGTAAAAGGAGTTCGAAGAAAAGGATCAGGCAGGGAACGAATTGCATCCGTTCCCTGCCTGACTTATTCTATGCACGTTTATTTTTGTATGAAACTGAGTTCAGATCACCAACTCTGCGTGGCTGCTGCCGTCAGGATCTTTGGCGACGACGATCTGCCGGTCGATGCGCTCTTTGAGCTCAGATACGTGCGAGATGATGCCGACGAGGCGGTTTCCTTCCGTGAGCCCCGCGAGCGTCTGATACGCCTTGCCGAGCGCCTCGGAGTCGAGCGAGCCGAAGCCCTCGTCCACAAAGAGCGTGTCAAGATGGATGCCTGTGGACATCTGCACCTCGTCGGAAAGACCAAGCGCCAGGGACAAAGACGCCAGAAACGCTTCGCCGCCGGAGAGGGTATTGACGCTTCGCTCGGTCGCGTTGATGTGATCGACGATATCGAGCTCCAGACCGCTCTTGCTCTTGAGGTCGTCCGCGTTCCGGCGGCGCTTGAGGTCGTACTGCCCGCCGGACATCTTCTGCAGCCGGAGGTTCGCGCGCTCTAAAATGCGGTCAAAATACGTCGTCTGGACGTAGGTCTCCAGGTCGATCTTCGCCTTGCCCGGGAGCGTTCCCGTCGCCGTTCTGACCAGCGCGTTCAACCATGTACATTGCGTCTCCAGCTCTTCGAGTTTGCCGCGCTGTTTGTCGATCTTATCGCGTGCCTGCCCATTGACTTCAATCCGCGTGAGAACGGCCTGGCGCTGCTCTTCCAGCGCATTCTTCTGCTTGTTTTGCGCCTCTAACTGCTCGGAAAGGTTGTCCAGATTGCCGTCTGCGCCGGTTTCAAGCTGCTTTTGCAGCTGCTCGATCGCGCCGCGGGTCACACCGAGCGCCTCCAGCGTCTTGGTTTGCTGCTCCTGTGCGTCGGAAAGCGCTTTTTCCAACGCCTCGGACTGCTCTTGCAGCTCGCTGATCTTCTTTTCGGCGGAAGATTTGTCCGGGAGTGCGAGGGATTGTTTCAACTCGGCAATTCGATCGGTAAGGGTCTTGTGCTCCGCTTGCAGAACGCCGAGCTGCTTGTCCGCGTTGTACCAATCGTCCTCTGCCGCTTTCCGCGCGTCTGCCTTTTTGGGGATTTTTTCGTCCAGCTCAGACTTGATGCGGATATTCTTTTTTGCTGCCTCGATTTTTGCGTTCAACTCGTCGATCTGTGTTTCGCAGTCGTGAAGCTGCTCCTGTGCGGCGGCTTCCGCCTGCTCTTCGGCGGTATCTGGCAGGAGCTTTTCCAGCTTTTTGCGCAGTGCGTCTTTTTTCGTGTCCATCGTAGCAACCTGCGCCGCGGCGGCATTGCTTGCGTCGGACGCGGCAGACTGCGCGTCGTCATAGAACGTTTTGGCCTGCTTGACCGCATCCTCGGTGGGCGCGTGCGCGGGAAGCTCTGCCGGGTGCGGATGCTCGAGCGAGCCGCAGACGGGGCAGGGGACTCCGTCCTGCAGATCTTTTGCGAGAATGCCCGCCTGCGCGTTCAAAAATGCCCGCTGCATCTGGTCATACGCCTGAAGCCGTTTCTTCGCTGCGTCCGCAAGCACGAGATAGTCTTTCTGGATGGCAGCCAGCGTTTTCTGCTCTTCGTGCAGATTCTTAAAATCGTCAAGCAGCGCTTTCAGTGCATGCTTGCGGTCGGTGCACTGCTGCAATTGATGGTCAAGATCCTTTTTTTCCTCGCCGCTATCCTTCAGTTTTGATTGCTTGTCCTTGAGCGCGGAAAGCTCCTCTGCAAGCGTCGTCTTTTGTTCCTCTGCCTGATCCAGCTTTTGCTGCTCCTGTTTCAGCAGCTGCTCCTTGTCCTGAAGCGCTTTGTTTTTTTCATCCAGCTCGTCATAGGACGGAAGCTGATTGCGGAGCTTGCCAAGGTGCTCCGTGAGCTCCGGCTGCGTTTTGTCCTTCTCAGTCTTTGCGGCTTCTAGCGCGGCCTTCGCGGTTTCCCACGCGGTCGTTTGCGTCTGTTCCGTTTTGGACAGCTTGCCCAGATTTTCCTTCGTCTGGCGATAGGCTTCCACCGCTTCCTTTTGCTTCTCCAGTGCCTTGATCTCATCCTCCGCAGCTTTGACCTGTTCGTCCAGCTTTGTTTTGAGCAACCTGTCTTCTTTCAGGAGATTTTCAAACAGCTCTGTCAGCTCGGCGGTCGGCAGCCCGTCGGTCTTTGCCTTCTGCACCTGCGCGTTAAAATCCGAATTGTCCGCGCAGACCATGCCTTCGGTATACTGCCGGATGCTGCGTCTTGCCTCCGTCATCTGCCCGTCGAGCGCGGAGGCTTCGTCTTTCAGGCGGGTTTGCAGGTCTGAATAGAGCCCCGTCCCGAAAATATCCTTGAAGATTTTCTTTCGGGTCTCGGTGTCAGCCTCCAGCAGGCGGCGGAAGTCGCCCTGCGAGATCATGCAGATCTGCGCAAACTGCTCCCGGCTCAGACCGATGATCTCCTGTACGGCTCTGTTTACGTCCTTGAGCTTCGTCACGACGCTGCCGTCCGGGAGTGTCAGCTGCGCATCCGCCTTTTGTTCGACGAGATCTGTCGCGTCCTTCTTCTTCAAATTGATACGATCGTAGGTGGGGTTGCGCCGGACGGTATATGTCTGCCCGGCATAGGTAAACGTCAGCTCCACATATGTCGGGTCCTCTGCCCGTGCGTATTTGGAGCGGAGCATATCAGACTTGCGGCTGCCCCCGCTCGCTTCCCCGAACAGCGCGAATGTGATTGCGTCAAAGATCGTCGTCTTGCCCGCGCCGGTATCCCCGGCGATTAAGTATAGCCCGCTCGTCCCGAGCGCTTCAAAATCCAGCTCCTGTGCGCCGGCGTAAGGGCCGAAGCCGGCAATGGTCAACTTTAACGGTCTCATGCGTGTTCCTCCCGGATCCGCTCGATCAAGTTCTGCGCGAAGTCGCGCTGTTCTTCACTCATGGGCTGATTATTTTGCAGCTCGTACAGCTCCTCAAAAAGCTGGAGTGGCGTTTTTTGCTGCACGTTGGCGGCTGCGTCAATGACATGGTCGGCGCGCGTGCGAGTGTTGTCATAGCTGAGCTTCATGAGGTTCGGATAGATCAGCCGCAGTTTCCCGACCGCCTCCGGCACGTCCTCTTCGTCGGTGAGGAGGATGTGCAGATAATCGTCTGCGGCGGTGTGCGAATAAAAGTCCCGATCTGTCACCTCGGCGAAGCCGCCGCGGATCTCGCGCAGATCGTGCTTCGGGCACAGCTGGCAGAGCCGCAGTTCCAGATCGCCCTTTGCACCGAGCGATACGATGGTGACGCTTTTGTTGTGGGATGCTTCCGAGAAGGAATATTTGAGCGGCGTGCCGCAGTAGCGGATGCGGTTCGAGCCGATGTTCTGCGGACCGTGGATGTGCCCGAGCGCCACATAGTCAAAGCCTTCAAACACGGACGCATCGACGTTATCCGCGCCGCCAACGCTCAACTCCTCGGACTCGCAGGTGTTCGCGCCGGTCACGAACTGGTGCGTGACCAGCACGTTGCGCGCGGAGAAATCAACGTTCATCTGCGCGATCGCCGCGCGGCAGGCGTCCGTATAGCTCTCGATCGGTTCATCCGGGAAGAAGCGCTTTACGTGCGCGGGTTTGAGAAACGGCAGCAGCCAGAAGTGCACGGGTCCGTGTTCGTCCTGTAATATAACAGGGTGAATTTGGCCGTCGTAGACAGGAGAGATATGGATGCCGCTTGCGTCCAGCAGGCGGTTTCCGAAGGCAAGACGCTCCGGGCTGTCGTGGTTGCCGCTGATGAGCAGCACCGGGATGCTGCGCTTTGCAAGCGCAACGAGAAACCAGTCAAACAGCGTGATTGCCTCGCCAGACGGGACGCTCTTGTCGTACACATCGCCCGCAATCACAACAGCGTCCGGATGCTCTGCGTCTGTGATTTCCAGAATCTGATGCAGAATGTAGTCCTGATCATCCAGCATGGAGACCTCATTGACTCGCTTGCCGAGATGCAGATCAGACAGATGAAGAAACTTCATGAAATACCCCCTACCAATCAACGATACCATAATTGTACAGGTTTTCCGGCGAAAGAGCAATAGAGATTGCCGCAAATTAGAAGAAAAGCAGTCTACCGCGCCGAGGTTTCGCAAAAACCGGGACGCCTGCCGCGTTCTTGCGGACATTTTTACGCAGCAAAAATGCAGAAAGTAAGTTTAAGACCGGTTTATTGGACATGTGATATGCTATAATCTGAAACAGAAGCGGGATTAAGCTCTGATATACCAATTAAGCAATCTGAATGTACATATAGAGTACGACAACATTAAGGAGGACTGCGTAATGCCGAACGAGCGCGTACAATTTAATCTGACGGAGCGTTTTGCAGCCCCCTTGCCGGAGTTCTATCGCCGCAGGATCATCTTCTGGAAGGACGAGGATCGGGAGTTTGAGAAGGACGTTGACGAGCTGAATTTGGAAGGCGTCAAGATTATCAAGCTGACTGGCACAAACAATTTTGCCGTCAAGAAGCTGCTGCTTCACGATGACTTGGACAGCAACTATCTTATCTATTGCCCGATTACTTACACCGGCGATGAAGATAACTGGCTTCAGGACATTGAATATTACAGCGAACCTTTCCGCGCAGATTTTATCTCGATGCAGATGGACGAGCTGAATATCGCACCGTCTGCCGCTATGCGGAAGACGGTCAAGCTCTATGCAATGTTCTTCGACAGCAAAGAGCGTATTCAAAAGCTCCGCGTGCGCAGCTACGGCGTGCCGGAAGAAGGCGATACGGTTTTCGTGGAGCACAAAAAAGAAATTTGACGGCATTGTATATAAGCGCCGCGTGACGACAGAGCTTCCGATGGTCGAACCGCTTCTGACAGGACTTCTGGAGAAGAACGCGTTCGGCCAGATTGGGCGCGAGATCGACTGGTTCCAGCGCTGCAACAAAACGGTTCCCAAGGTCTTCATCGGCTACGACCGCACGGCCTTTGCGGGAACGGACGACCCCGAGCTGCGGGTGACGTTTGACACGAAGCTCCGTTGGCGCACGTCGAAGCTCGACCTTGCCTATGGAGATCAGGGAATGCTTCTTTTGCCGCAGGACGCGGTTCTGATGGAGGTAAAGCTTCCGGGCGTATGCCCCTTGTGGCTCAGTCGTGTGCTCTCGGAGCTCTCCATTTACCAGACTTCAGTTTCCAAATACGGCGCGTGCTATCAAAAGCACTTGCTGCCGCGGATGCGGAAAACCGGATGGGAGGATATGTTCTGTGCTTGATTCGATGATTACAACGGAAATTACGCTGACAATTTTTCTTCTCTGCTTGGCGGCGTCTGTGCTGCTCGGCATTGCGGCGGCGTTTGTGATGACGCGCGGCACGCATAGTACACAAAGCTTCTGCATCATGATTGCCGTTTTACCGCTTGCCGTGCAGACAGTCATCATGCTGGTCAACGGCAATCTTGGAGCGGGCGTTGCCGTTGCAGGCGCGTTCGGGCTTGTGAGATTTCGCTCCGAGCCGGGCTCCACGCATGGACGGCTTCACGGAGCTGCGCCGGATGCGAGAACGCGGAGACAAGACACCTATTATGATGCTCACAGCCCGGGGCGAGACGCGCGACCGCATCGAGGGCTTTGATTCCGGCGCGGACGATTACCTGCCCAAGCCCTTTGACCCGGACGAGCTTCTATCACGTGTGCGGGCGATGCTCCGAAGAAGCGACGCGTACCGTCCGAGCGTTCTGACGTTCGGCGATCTAACGCTCGACCCCGGCTCAGGCGAGCTTTCGTGCGGGAAGGAACGTATTCGGCTCAGCGGGCGGGAGTATCAGCTGATGGAGCTTTTTCTGCGCTCGCCCGGGATGCTCTTTTCCACCGAACGGCTGATGGAAAAATTTGGGGCTTGGACAGTGAGGCCGAGATCAACGTCATCTGGGTCAATATTTCAAATCTCAGAAAGAAGCTCAAGTCCATCGGCTCGCACGTGCAGATCAATGCCAGCCGGGGACTTGGGTATCTGCTGGAGACCGGGAAATGATCAAACACCTGCGCACGAAATTTATCCGCATCGCCATGCTCTCCGTCGCGCTGGTGCTGCTGGTGCTGAGCCTGATTGTGAACGCGGCAAACTTCATTTCGACGAACCGGGATTTAAACCAGACGCTCGACATGATCTATGAAAACCAGGGCACAATTCCGACCGGCCGCACTGCCGGAGCAGACGGTTCGCCATCAGAAAATCCGGCGGAGGACGATACGCCGTCTGACCCGGCGACGCAATCCGGGAAGCCGCAGGAGGACGCGGAGGAGGAAGACCACACCCCGCCGCCGGAGACAGATCACACGCCGCCGAAGCTCGAAGAGAAGCCGGACACGAAGCCATCGAGCCAGCCGGAGCGCCCGAGGGGGGCCGTTTAACGCCGAAACGCCGTACTCCACGCGTTATTTTTACCTACGCTTTGACGCGGACGGAAATCTCGACAGCGGCAATTTTTCGCACATTGCCGCCGTGACGGAGGACGACGCGGATACCTATATTAAAGCTGCCTTGCAGCATGGCGCGGGCTACGGCTTTTATACCTCCGGCTATAAATTCCGCGTAGTAAAAGAAGGCGAAAGCCGCTATATTGCTGTCTTCCTCGACTGCTATCAGGAGCTGCGCGCCGTCCGGACGGTTGCCGTCTGGTCGGGTGTTTCCTACGCGGTCTGCCTTGCGCTGGTCTATGTGCTGGTCGTCCTTCTGTCGCGCAGGGCCATTGACCCGGTTGTCAGAGCTTCCGAGCAGCAGAAGCAGTTCATCACCGACGCGGGGCATGAGCTCAAAACGCCCATCACCGTCATTGCAACGAACCTCCGGGTGCTGGAGATGGAGGTCGGGCAGCAAAAATGGATTGATAAAGCCAGAGCGCAGACCGAAAAGCTGCAGGAGCTGGTGCAGTCGCTCATCACGCTCTGCAAATATGACGAGGAGACCTCGCCGCTGCATCCGCAGACCTTCGCCGTCAGCGAGGCTGCCACGGACACGGCGGAGTCATTCGCAGATTTCGCGCAGTCGAATGGGCACGCGATCAGCCTCGCGGTTGCGCCGGGGCTTTCCTACTGCGGAGACGAGGCCGCTGTGCGGCAGCTGGTGTCGATTTTGCTTGATAACGCCGTCAAGTATGCCGCGCCGGAGACGGAAATCCGGATTTCTCTGGAGCAGATCAAGCGCGGCGTAAAGCTTACGGTGACAAACACGTGCGATCAACCCCCGGAAGGAGATCTGAACCGGCTCTTTGACCGCTTTTACCGCCCGGACGCGTCCAGAACCGCTGCAACCGGTGGCTTCGGCATTGGGCTTTCCATCGCCAAAAGCATCGCAGAGGCCCACCGCGGCCAGATTCGTGCCAGCACGCAGGGCACTGCCAGTTCCTTTATAGCTGAACTCAAATGAGATGCGCATAAAAAACCGCTGCCAAACAAGGCAGCAGCTATTATTGTATAAAGAAAACCACCGACAGTGCCGGTGGTTTTGATTTCTTCCGGTGCTTTCTGCTCCAGATTCCCGTTTGGGTCAAGGCGGAAAACTGAACTGCTGGTTTTTATAGCGCTACGATTTCGACTACCGTGAGCGTGTCGCCGTCGATCTGAAAGCGCACGTCGAAGCTAGAAAAATTGAAGCCGTAGCGGCGGTTCGGGTCGTGATGGTAGCCGGGGCGTGGATTCTGGGAGAGCGCCTGCATGAGTCCCGCGCGCTTCTCCTGCGGGATTTTTTGCAGGAGAACGTCTGGAAAGACGACCACCAAGGGCTTCGCGCTGCGGCTTTCCTCGAACGCGTCGGTCGCGTCGGGATGGCAGTCGGCGTAAGGAAGATAGGGCTTGATATCATAAATGGGGGTCTGGTCTGCAAGGTCGGCACCCGCAACGTAGAGAACGGGGCCATCCTTCGTTTGCAGGTCTACCCCTGCAAGTTTTACGCAGGAAAGTCCGATCGGATTCGGGCGGAACGGAGAGCGCGTTGCGAAAACGCCCACGCGCGTTTTACCGCCGAGCTTCGGGGGCGCGACGGTGGGCGAAAATTTCCCGTCTTCAATGCGATCGAAGTGCCAGATGAGCCAGAGGTGGCTCCAGCTGTCGATGCCGCGCAGGAAATCTGGGTTCCGGTAGGCTGGCTCGAAGACAATTTTGGAAATCAGGTCGCCGGTCAGGCCCGACTGGCGCGGGATACCGAATTTGGTAGGGAAATCCGAGTGAATGCGGGCAATGTAGTCCATGGGAGGCCTCCTGTGGTAGCTTGCGACTATCATAACACATCGGCGGAAAAATGCAAATTCCTTTTGCATTTTCTGAAAAACGGTGTAAAATAGCTTGTATTGGAGGGATCGTCATGAATGATGAACTGACTGCTGTAGACATCAAGAAAATGCAGGACGAGATCAAATATCGCCAGCTGGAGCTGCGGCCGAAAATTCTTGAGGATGTGAAGACGGCGCGCGAGTTCGGCGATTTGAGCGAAAACTTTGAATATAAGGCGGCCAAGCAGGAAAAGCGCCGTAACGACAGCCGTATCCGGTACTTAGAGCGTATGATCAAGACCGCGAAGGTCATTGATACAGAGTCCAAGCCGGACGAGATCGGGCTATTTGACAAGGTTGTCATCTATATTGAGGAGGACGACGAGGAGCAGACCATCGAACTTGTTACAACACTCCGGCAGAACGCCCTCCAGGGCCTCATCAGCAAGGAATCCCCGGTCGGCAAGGCCGTCATGGGCCACAAGGCGGGCGACCGCGTGCTGGTGCAGGTGAACGAGAAGTACAGCTATTATATCCAGATCAAAAGCGTTGAGAAGGGCACAGACGACGATTCACTGCCGATCAGCAGCTACTGAAGTCGGCAAAAGCGGGACTTTAGCGTGTAAGGCCGTAGGGGACGATGCCCACATCGTCCCGGCAGACAGTACCGATTTTACGGAAATCTTCGGCGAATCCGGTGGTGCCCTTGGGTCGATGTGGGCATCGACCCCTACGAACATCCCGGAAGATTTTAAAAGAACCGTAGGGGCGGACGACCCTGTCCGCCCGCAGAAAAAGCCGCTTTTTATGAAAAACTAGGGCGGATTCGTAACTTCCATCGGGCGGACAGAGGTGTCCGCCCCTACGAGTGTTGGAGAAGAATCAGAAAAATGGAAATCCGTCAGGGAAGACCTGACGGATTTTTGCTTATTTGCCGAAGTACGCGAGGATTTCCTGCATGCGCTGGGACTGGTGGACATGGAAGGGACAGCGGCTGTCGCAGTGGCCGCAGGAGACGCAGTCCTGCGCGGTATGCTCGAGCGTGAGATAGTGCTCCTTGGCAAGACCGTCGCCGAGCTTTGCAAGGTCATAGTATTTGTTGATGAGGGCAATATCGAGCCCGGCGGGGCAGGGGTGGCAGTGTTTGCAGTAGACACATTTGCCGAGCGTGTTTTCGGGCGCGAAGGTAGAGACGGCGGAATAGTCGCGCGCCTCCGGGCTTGTTTCAAAGTAGGAAAGCACCTCGCGGAGCTCCTGTTCGCTGCCGTAGCCGGGAAGGACGGTGATGACGCCGGGCTTATCGAGCGCGTAGGCGATGCACTGCGTTTTGGTGAGGGCAGCTTGGAAGGGGGACTGCTTTTTATCCAGCAGCTGGCCGCCGCAGAAGGGTTTCATGACCGAGATGCCGACGCCCTCTCGCTGACAGCGGCGGTAAAGATCGTAGCGCTCGGTGTTTTCGCCGAAGCCGAAGTCGCCCTTGCCGTAGTCGTAGACGGGATTGATGCTGAACATGAGCATATCGATGAGCTTCATGTCAAGAACGCGGTTGGCAAGCAGCGGGGTATGAGAAGAAAGGCCGAGATGGTGCACAACGCCCTGTGCCTGCAAATCGGTCAGGTATTTTAACACGCCGTTTTTCTCGTAGGCCGCAAGGTCGGCTTCTTCGTCCAGACAGTGGATGAAGCCGAAGTCGATGTAGTCCGTTTGCAGGTTTTTTAGCTGCCAGTCGACGGATTTTTTGATTTCATCGAGCTCTGTCGTCCAGCCGTATTCGCCGGTGGTATAGTCGGCGCCAAAGTGGACCTGCAGGTAGACTTGGCTGCGGATGTCATGAAGGGCCTTGCCGTAGGCCGGGAAGATGGTCGCATGGCCGCCCGCCATGTCGAAGTAGTTGACGCCGAGATCGAAGGCCGCGCGGACGGTTTTTATAATATCCGCTTCCTTCTGCGCGCCGACGACGGACGAGCCCATGCCGATGACGCCGATTTTTTCTCCGCCGTGGGGGAGCATTCTGTATTCCATATGTGCCTCCAGATCGTAATGGTTCTTTCTATCGTGTAGTGCGGTAGAGTGGAAGTGTCAACGTGCGGTGGGTAAGTTTTACGATTTGTTCAAAAGCGCAGAAGCGGCTTACAGGCGGCGCGGAGGCGGTTCAGCAGAGCTTCGGCTTCAGCTTGGGTGCCGGCTTTGGCGCTGAGGTAGAGCTTGAGCTTGGGCTCGGTGCCGGAGGGGCGGACGGTGAGCTTGCAGCCGCCATGCAAGCGGAACTCCAGAACGTCGGAGGCGGGAAGGCCGGTTGTTGGCGCGAGATAGTCCATGATTTTTGTGACGGGAAGGGCGGCGATTTCTGTAGGCGGATTTTCACGCAGGCGCTGCATGCAGCTTGCCATGTCCCGCATGGCGCTCGCGCCGGAAAAGGCGAAGCTCTCCTGAGCGCAGCTATAATAGCCGTAGGTCTCATAGAGCGCGTCCATTGCGTCACAAAGCGTCATGCCGCGGCTTTGATAGAAGCTCGCCATTTCACAGAGAAGGAGCACAGCGTTCACACCGTCCTTATCGCGCACGTGGCTGCCAGAGAGATAGCCGTAGCTCTCTTCAAAGCCAAAGAGAAAGCGCTCCTTATGCCCTTCTGATTCGAGAAGGCCGATTTGTTCGCCGATGAACTTGAAGCCTGTGAGGGTGCGGCGAAGTTCCACGCCGTAGTGCGCGGCGATGGGGTCTGCCATGTCGGTCGAGACGATGGTGGTGACGGCAACGGGGCGTTGGGGCATGGTCCCATTCGATTGCCGCGCCTGGCAGATGAAATCGAGCAGCAGCACGCCAACCTCGTTTCCGGCAAGCAGCCGGTAGGAGCCCTTGCCGTCTGGCACGGCCACGCCGCAGCGGTCGCAGTCGGGGTCGGTGCCAATGAGAAGCTCGGGGCGCAGACGCTCGCAGTAGGAAAGGCCGAGCGCCATCGCCTCGCGAATTTCGGGGTTGGGGTAGGGGCAGGTCGGGAAATGGCCGTCTGGCTTTGCCTGCTGGGAGACGAGCGTGAAATTTCGGATACCAAGCGCTCTGCAAATCCGTTCGACGCATTCGCGGCCGGAGCCATTGAGAGGCGTGTAGACGATGCTTAATCCGGAAAGATCGTCATGGCGCACGCGAAGAGAAAGGACTGCGTCAAGATAGGCGTTCAGGATGGCTTCGGGAATCCAACGGATGCTTCCGGCGCGCAGAAGCGCGTCAAAGCTGCCGGTTTGGATGGCTTCAAAATAGGAATGGTTCTCCAGAATTGCGGCAATGCGGGAAACGCCGCTGGGGGTCAGCTGGCAGCCGTCCGCGCCGTAGACCTTGAAGCCGTTATACTGGGCGGGATTGTGGCTGGCCGTGATGCAGACGCCGACCCCGCAGGAAAGCGCGCGCACGGCATAGCTCAGGGCGGGAACAGGCTCGAGTCGGGGATAGAGATTTGCCTCAATGCCGTTCGCGGCCAGAACGCAGGCGGTTTCCCGGGCGAAGCGTTCACTATTTATCCGGCTGTCGTATCCGATGGCGGCGCGCTTGGGAAGGCTCGTTTCGTTCAGATAATCGGCTACGGCTTGCGCCGCGCGGCGGACGACATGGACGTTCATGCGGTTTGTGCCCACGCCGAGAATGCCGCGCAGTCCGCCGGTTCCGAAGGCAAGCGCACAGCCGAAGGCATCTTCGATGGCGGCAGAGTCATGTTGCATGGCAGTAAGCTCTTTTTGAAGCGCCGGGTCGAGCGATGGATGGGAGCGCCAGAGTTCAAACAGTTCCTGGGCGGATTTCATGTGGTTCCTCCTTTTTGAAGCCGATCGCAGATGGGAAGAAGGTCGGGAAGACCGGCGAGATTGTAATCGCCCGCGCGCTTTTTGGAGGCGTCCCCGACGCAGGCCGCGAGAAAGCCGCCCGCATGCGCCGCCTGCGCGCCCGCGACTGCGTCTTCGACGACGAGGCAGTCTTCGGGCGGGAGGCTTAACATAGCAGCGGCGGTCAGGAAGACCTCGGGGTCGGGCTTTGCGCGGGTGATCTGCGTGCCGTCGCAGACGCCGTCAAAGTAGGAGGTCAGAGCCAGACGGTCTAAAATGAAGCGCGCATTTTTGCTGGACGAGGCGACGCAGAGGCGAAGACCGCGTTTTTTAAGAGCAAGAAGGGTCGATACGACATCTGGGTCCGCGTCCTTGGGCGAGAGGTTCTGCAGGAGCTCGCGGTAGCGGGCGTTTTTCCGGTCGGCCAACGCGCGCTTTTCTTCCGGTGTGTAGGTCTTGGCGCTTTTTTCTAAAATGATTTCGAGGCTGTCCATGCGCGAAATGCCGCGCAGGCGCTCATTTACGGTGCGGTCGAAGGGGACGGAAATCGAATCGGCCAGCTCCTTCCATGCGCGGTAGTGGTATTCGTCGGTCGAGCATAGAACGCCGTCCAAGTCAAATAAAATGCCTTGCAGGGGCAAGAAAATCAGTCCTTTCCGGGAAAACGGCCGACGCAGAGCGCCGGCCGTTTGGTAGTTATCTCAGAATGTCAGGGAACCGGAGGTGATGCACTGGCCGGATTTGCGGTCGAAGAGCATGATTTGATCGCCGGTCACGGAGAGGGGAACCTCCGCGCCGATGGTAAAGAGCGAGCTTCCGAAGACGACGCCGGTCAGCAGGAAGCCTCCGACGCGGACCTTGATCGTCGACTCCATGCCGGTCGGCATAGCGCCGTAAATTTCGCCGCGGAGCTTACCCTCGTCTGCGATGTCAATGAATTCGGGGCGGATGCCGAGGACGAAATCCTCGTTTGTGATTTCGGGGAGCTCTGCAAGGGAGTCATCTTCCTCGTTGACCTTCGCGATGTGATAGCGGAAGACCTCGTCCTTGTTGCCCTTTTCAACATAGCCCTTCTGGGAGGCTTTCTCTTTGAGTGCGGCGGCGCGGTTTGCGGCCTGTTCGTCGCGAGCGGCGAACCAGTCGGTAAGCTGCATGGGTTTGGCGGGACGGAATTTCGCTTTCAGGCCGCCAAGTACCGTCAGGTCGATCGAGCCGTCTTGCGCCTGCGCGCCCTTGGCTTCGACGAAGTTGATGGAAGGGTTGCCGACGAAGTCGGCCACAAAGAGGTTCGCCGGGTGATGGTAGACCTCCAGAGGCGCCTGATACTGCTGGAGAACGCCGTTATTGATGAGGCAGATCTGCGTGGCGAGGGTCATGGCCTCCATCTGGTCGTGCGTGACGTAGACAAAGGTAGAGCCGGTTTCGACGTGCAGGCGCTGGAGTTCGTAGCGCATTTCAAGCCGGAGCTTTGCGTCCAGATTCGAGAGCGGCTCGTCCATGAACAGCACCGTGGGCTCCGGGGCGAGGGTTCTTGCAATCGCAACACGCTGCTGCTGGCCGCCGGAGAGCTCGGCGGGGTAGCGCTCCATGAACATACCGATTTTGACGATGCGGCTGACGCGGCGGACGGAGAGGTCGATTTCCTCCTTCGTGAGCTTTCGCACCTGCGTGATGATTTCACCGCCCTTTACATAGCGGAATTCATCGTCCAGTGCGCAACCTGCGTCCTGCGCGGTCTTTTTCGCGGCTTCGGCCTTGGCGGTCAGGGCGGAAATCTCAGAAGCGCAGTCGGATTTGCTTTCCAGATGATAGTCAAACAGGCGCTTGGCCGTGTACTGCGAGAGGGTAAACGCGTCGATCAGCTTTAAGATGGCCTTCTTTTCTTCCAGCTTTCCGTCTTTATCGCGGCACTCGTCGAGAACGGAGACGACCTCAAACGGCGTTTTCAGGATTTCCGCCAGACGAGCGGCATTTTTGGCCTCGAAGTCGATTTTCGGAAGGGCTTCTTTGACGTTGGAGAGGCCGAAGGAGATGTTCTGGTAGACCGTCATGTTTGGCCACAGCGCATAGTTCTGGAACAGGAAGCCGACCTTTCTTTTATTGGCCGGGACGTTGATGCCGAGGCTACTATCGAAGACGACCTTGTCTCCAATCGTGATGCGTCCGGAGGTCGGAGTTTCCAGACCCGCGATCATGCGCAGCGTTGTCGTCTTGCCGCAGCCGGAGGGGCCGAGGAGCGTGACGAACGCGTTATTTTCAATGGTCAGATTCAGGTCCTCCACAGCGTAGAACTTGGCCCAGCGCTTGGTGACGTGTTCGAGTTTGATTTCAGGCATGTGATTAACCTCCTATTCCCTTGTCGAGACTTGCGCCGGTGACTTTGTTCACGAGCGTGTTGCAGATGAGGATCGTAATGATCAGAATCAGGTTGATACCACTGGAGAAGGCATAGAGGCCCATTTCGTCGAAGTAGTCGAGCGTGGTCGAGAGGATGAAGCCCTGCACGCAAAGGAGCATGAAAAGCGACAGTTCGCGAAGGCACGTCATGAATGGAAGCAGGAAGCCCGAGATGATGGAGGACTTCTGAATGGGGATGATGATGCGGGTCATGCGCTTGATCCAAGGGATATCCTGAATGATGGCTGCCTCTTCAATTTCACCCGAGAGCTGGAGCATGGAGTTAAGGCTGCTCCGGCTGGCAAAGGGGATATATTTGACGGTGCCGACGATGATGAGGAGCGTATAGGTATTGAAGAGGTTCAGCTTTTCCGTTGAGAACAGGATGAAGAACGCGACGCCAACGGCGATGGACGGCATGAGGTAGGGAAGGAAGGCTACGGAGTTTACGTAGTTTGCCCAGCGGCTGCGGCGGTTTTTGGAGACGGCGTAGCCGATCATCGTGCCGATTGTGCCGGCGAGCAGCGCGCAGGCGACGGAGACGAGGATCGTTCCCTTGAACGCGCGCCAGATCGTCTCGTTATACAAGATGCCCTTCTGGCCGTACATGCCGTTTTCGGTGACGTTTTCGCTGGTGAGCCACCACTTGGTCGTGAGGTTCGAAGCGTCTCCCGTATAGAGGAACGAATAGTCGCCCGGGTTCGGGAGGAAGGTCTCAAACGCAAACGAGATGATGGGGAAGATGCTCGTGAAGAACGTGAGGATGACGAGGATGATGGCGATGATGTACTTGCCGTATTTTCCGAGCGTGATCTTGGAGATCTGGCCGGACTTGCCGGTGACGGTGGTGTAGTTCTTGCGGCTCCTTAAAGAAAGCTGGTTGAGCAGCATGATCGCTACGCCGAAGATCATCATGATGATGGCAAGAATGCTCGCCTCGCCCGTGTACTTGGAGTTCATGGAGACGTATTTCGTCGAGAGTGTGCTAAGGCCCAGATAATGGGGAACCGGGTAAGAGCCCATGGCGCTTCCGAAGACGAGAAGGATCGTGGACAAAATCGCGGGCTTTACCATCGGGAGCGTGATGCGGAACATGGTCTTCCACTTGGGGGTGTCCAAAATGGTTGCGGCCTCCTCTAAGTTCGCGTCCATGTTGCGGAAGATACCGCCGATCAAAATGTAAGCAAACGGCGCGTAGTGAAGGCCAAGGACCATCAGGCTCGGGAACAGGCCCTTGCACCACCATATCGGCATGTTGACGCCAAAGAGGGCGGCAAGCAGACCGTTGGACGTGCCGGTAACGGCGTTGGAATTGAACAGGTTCTGCCACACGACGGCAAGCGTCCACTGCGGCATGATGTACGGGAAAATGAAAATGGAGCTTAAATATTTTCTCCAGGCGAGGTCGGTCCTTGTGATGAGGAACGCGAACAGGCCGCCATATAAGATGGAGACGACGCATGTGCCGACAGCGAGCAGGACGGTATTGCCAAGCGGCGTCCAGAGGTTTGTCTTGGCCATGCGGCTGGTGAAGAGGTCAATGTAGTTGACTGTGGTGTAGCCGGAGGCCTGTCCGGTTAAGTGCGCGTCGATGGTGCCGGCGTGGATTTTGAAGGTGTCTTCCACGATGGCGACGATGGGCGCGACGGTGGTGAAGGTCAGAACGATACCCAGCAGCAGAAGAATGACGTTGTGGGGCTTTGAAAAGAAGGTTTTGACCTTGTTGAGCGCGATGGTCGTTTTACTTGCGCGGAGGGTTGAGGATTGGTTCATGGCGTACTCCTCCTTCTTTCACGGATTTTCAGGGGAATGGGGTATTGGGGGCAACGCGGTTCGTAGGGGCGGACGACCCTGTCCGCCCAAGGGAAGCTGCGAATTCGCCGAAGATTTTCGCGTTTCGGATTCACGTTTTGCCGGGCGGACAGAGTCGTCCGCCCCTACGGCGTATTTGGAACTTGTTTGAAAAAACGGCGCCCTTGGATTGTTGCGTCCAAGGGCGCCGGGGGTATGCGCCGGAAAAAGGCCAGATTAGCCTGCGGAATACTTGGTCAGCATTTCAATCCAGCTGCCGACGGTGAAGGCAACGTCCGCGCAGTATTCCGGATCTTCCAGAACGAGCTTGCCGTTGGTGGTCCACCATTCGTAGCCGCGGTCGTTCTTGGCTGCGAATGCAACGGTCGTGCCGTCTTCGGCCATGCCGCCGATGGAGTGATGGAAGTTGGCCTCGGTTTCCTCGGCAACCGTCGGGTTGGAGGAGTAGCCGCCCATGTCCTTGCCCCATGCGGAGAAGCCGTCAGCGGTGCAGGTCATGTAAGCGATGAACGCGCAGGCCGTCCAGGGAAGCGGGGAGTTGTCGGTGACGAAGAGGTAGTGGCAGTAGCCGTAGCCGCCGATGCCCTGATAGCCGTCTTCATAGGCCGCGACCTTGATGTTGTTGACGGAGACGGAGCTGGACTCTTCGACGGAGCGAAGCTTGGAGTAAACGAGCAGGCCGAACTGATCCTTCGCGGAAGCGTCGACCAAGGTGTTGCAGATGGGGCCGTCGTCGGTCTGCGCGTTGTAGCTTTCGACCCACAGCTTGATCCATGCCAGAGCGTATGCGCCATCAGCGCCGAGGCCGAGGTCGGCAGCGTCCGCTTCCATCTCGGTGATGGTGGGCTGGAAGTAAGCCTTTTCGTCATCGGACAGAGCTTCGAAGGACTCCTTCATCCATGCTGCGTAGTCGTCACGGGTCAGCATGTACAGGAAGTTCTTGCCGACGATCTCAGAGTCGATGTCCATGTAAAGGCCATGCTCGCCCTCTGCGACGAAGTCCCAGCAGTTGTCATAGGTCTTGTCGCCAGTGCAGTTGTACATGAAGACCTTGTTGAGGGTCTGAAGGGGAAGGAAGCCCGTGTAGGCGTCTGCGGTCGTGCCGTTGGCGTCTGCCCAGTCCTTCGGGATGAAGGTGTCGAGAATACCGGTCTGGACCATCTTGCTCTCGATCTGGTTGCCGTCCTGGATGAGGGTCATGGCGAACGTGCCGGTGTCCTTCAGGGAGTCAGCGGTCAGCTGATCGAAGATCTTGTTGTTCTTGGGCTGCTGCCATTCGAACTCCATGTTGTAGCTGGAGTCGATGGACTGAAGGTACTCGATGAAGAGGGGCAGCGCGCTCTTGCCGCGGCTGGAGTTGCCGACGCCATAGAACATTTTGCCGTTGGACTCTTCGATGGCCTTCTTGGCAAGCTCCTCAAGGGTCATGCCTTCGGCTTCCTTGATGATCTTCTGGGTCTCGGTGAGGTTTTCCTCCTCAACCGGAGCGGCAGCTTCGGTCTCGGCGGGAGCTTCCGTCGCGGTATTTTCCGTGGCGGGAGTCTCTTCGGTCTTTGCAGGCTCCGTGGTGGTCTGGGCAGGGGCTGCCGCGCAGGCGGCCATCGCCAGAATCATGGACACTGCAAGCAGAAATGCAAGAATCTTTTTCACGATATGTTTCCTCCTATGAAATTTTTACCGGGAACAGTGCTGGCACTGTTTGGATGCTTTCATTTTACCGGTCATTTGCACAAAAGAACAGGGGACAAACCTGCGCTTTTTTGTGTTTGACTGATATGTTTGTGAGAAATGGATGAAAAGATCATAGAGGGTGTGGTATAATTAGGGCAAAAATACGCAAGCGTTATGCTCCGGCTGTAGGGGGCGATGCTCACATCGCCCCTTTGGGAACGACGAATTCGCCGATGGGTTTCGGGTTTTGCTTGCGGCAACTGCGAGGGCCGATGCGGGCATCAGCCCCTACGAGGTGTAAAGAATGGGAAAATGGCGGATATTGACTGTAGCTCTGCTGCTCTTTTTGCTGGCGGGGTGCTCGGGAAAAGCGAAAGAGCTGGACTACGCGCCGGAGGACGGCGAGCGGCTGGTTCTGTATACGTCGCACAAAAAAGAGGTCTGGTGGCCGATCGTGAAGGAATTTGAAACGCGGACGGGCGTGTGGGTCGAGGTGGTCGAGGGCGGAACGAACGAGCTTCTCGAGCGGCTGGACAAGGAGAAGGATGCGCCGCAGGCAGATGTGATGTTTGGCGGCGGTGTGGAGAGCCTGGAGTCATATCGCGATCTGTTTGCGCCGTATACCTGCGCAGAGGCGGACGCGATTTTGCCGCAGTACCGCGCGCAGGACGATATCTGGACGCCATTTTCGTCTCTGCCGGTGGTGTTTGTCTACAATCCGAAGCTCGTCCGGGCGGGGGAGATCACGACGTGGCGGGATTTGCTGGATCCAACGTGGAAGGGGAAGATCGCGTTTGCGGACCCTTCGGTTTCGGGCTCGAGCTACACGGCGCTGGTGACGATGCTCTGCGCAGTGGAGGGAGAACCGGACGAGATTCTGCACACGTTCGCGGAAAACCTCGACGGAAAACAGCTGGAAAGCTCGGGCGCGGTATTATCCTATGTGGCCGGCGGACAGGCGGTGGTCGGCGTGACGCTCGAGGAGACGGCCAGCCGGCACATTGCGGCGGGTGATGAGCTCGCGATGGTCTATCCCGCGGACGGAACGAGCTGCGTGCCGGATGGGTGCGCGATTTTAAATGGCGCGCCGCATGCAGAAAACGCCCGTGTGTTTGTGGATTTTACGGTCAGCCGGGACGTGCAGCAGCTCATTCAGGAGCAGTTTTGCAGGCGGTCGGTGCGAAGTGATTTAGAGCCGGAGGGAACGCTGCCGCCCTTAGCGTCCATCGTGCAGGCAGACTATGATGTGAGCCTTGCCAGCGGGAGCCGGGAATCGGTTCTGATGAGCTGGGCGTTTTATCAGGAAACGGAGGAGACGCCATGAAGCAGCTGCGGTTTTCTTCGTTCCGGCAGCGGCTGAACGCGGCGTTTCTGGCGGTGTCGCTGGTGCCGGTGCTGCTCTGCTCGGCGCTCTTATTGCAGATTTTCCGGCTTCGCATGACGGCCGACCAGCAGCAGAACGCCGAGCAGCAGCTGGACGGCGCGTGTCATGCGCTTTCCTCCATGCAGGAGGGCTTGCAGGAGGCAGCTTCGACGCTTGGCGGCAGCGAGACGGTGCTTGGCGCGCTTTCGGGCGGATGGGAGAACAGCGCGAGCGTATACAGCGCGCTCTATGACGCAACGGAGGACGTGCGGCGGTTTGCACGCATTGAGCTTTACGACGCGGACGGGACGCTCAGGTATGCGACGCAGACGGTGCTTGGCGCGCAGACGCTTCCTGTGTCGTGGGGCATTTTAAAGGAAGCGGCGGACGCGGACGCGATCGTCTACAGCGCGAGCATCGACCCGACGGACCTCGATGAGCCGGTTCTGCGCGGGGCGGTGCGGCTGACGCGGGACGGACAGACGGCAGGCTTTCTCGTGGCGGCGTTTTATGAGACGCAGCTTCGCGCGATGTTTGATTCTCTGGCGGGCGCGCAGAACGAGATTCTGTTGATGGATGGGTTCTGGCGCGGGGTATATTGCTCGCAGCAGGCGCAGGTGCAGACGCTCTCTTACGCGCTGCGCGGGCAGCTTCTGCATGGCAAGGCGCTGACGGGACTGTCGGATAATTTTGTCTATACCGCGCGGCAGGACGAGGCTACGGGACTGTTTCTGGTTCTCCAGCAGCCGCAGGTCTTTACGCGTGGGACGCTTCGGCTTTTATACACGGTGAGCGCGCTGTGCGCGCTTGGCGGCGTGGCGGTGAGCATTGCACTGAGCCTGCGGCTGAGTCGTCAGATGTTCCAGCCGATCGGAACGCTGCATCGGGCAATCACGCAGGTCGGGAGGAACGATCTGGAGGTGCAGGTCCCAGTGCAGGAGGGGCAGTGCGATGAGCTCGGAGAGCTGGCGCAGCAGTTTAATGGGATGGTGCTGTCTTTGCGGCGCAACCAGCAGGCGCTGCTTGAAAACCAGCAGGCGCTTAATGACGCACAGATCCGGATGATGCAGGCGCAGCTGAACCCGCATTTTCTCTGTAATACGTTAGATACGATGAAGTGGATCAGCAAGATCAATCAGGTACCGCAGGTGGCGTTGATGTCTACAAATCTGGCGGATATTCTGCGGTTCTGCATTTCACCGGATGAGTTTGTGGAGCTGCGGCAGGAGCTTGCGATTCTGGGGCGGTACGTGGAAATTCAGCGCATCCGGCTGTCGGACAGCTTTACGTTTGCGCAGGATGTGCCAGAGGAGCTGCTTTCGTGCATGGTTCCGAAGATGATGCTTCAGCCGCTGGCGGAGAATGCGATTTTGCACGGGCTCTCGGGTGTGCAGGACGGCAGGCTCACGGTCACGGCGCGGGAATCGGACGGTGTGCTCGAAATCTGCGTTCTGGATAACGGCTGTGGCTTTCCGGCGGAAATGCTGGGGCCGTATCAGGCGCCGGAGCAGCAGACGGGGCACTTAGGACTATTCAATGTGGATACGATTTTACGCAAGCACTATGGCGAAAGATTCGGCTTGCGGCTGGAAAACAGGAAAGACGGCGCGGGGGCGTGCATCACGGCGCGGCTCCCGGCGAGAAGGAGGGACGCGGATGCTGCGGGTGCTGGTTGTTGAGGATGAGGAGATGATCCGAAAGGGGATCGTGCTGGCGACGGACTGGCAGAGCCTCGGGTGTGTGGTGGTCGGAGAGGCGGCCAACGGAGAAGAGGGGATTGAGAAGGCGGAGGCGTGCAAGCCGTCTCTTATCATTACGGACCTCAAAATGCCGAAGATGGACGGGCTCGAGATGATCGCGAAGCTCCGTGAGCGGGGGTGCGAGGCGTACGTCATCATTCTGACGGCGTATGACAGCTTTACCTATGCGCAGACGGCCATCCGGCTGGGCGCAGTGGACTTTCTCTTAAAGCCGTTTCATGACGGGGACCTCGAGAATGCGGTTCTGGCGCTGCAAAAGAAAATCGAGGGACAGAAAAAGAGTGCGGATGTGCAGCTGCCGGATATCCGCTCGGGCGCGAAGAGCCGGTACGTGCAGGAGGCGATGGACTACATCGGGAAAAACTGCGCGGACGCAGGACTCTCCATCGGGCAGGTCGCGGCGGGACTGGGCCTGAGCGAGGGACATTTGAGCCATCTTTTTAAAAAGGAGACGGGGCTGACAGTGGGAAGCTATCTCACGCGCTGCCGGATGCAAAGGGCGATGGGGCTTCTCAGGGAAGGGAAGCTCCGCGTCTATGAGGTGGCCGAGGCTGTGGGATATAAGGATATTACCTACTTTTCCGGGACGTTTAAAAAGCTGACCGGCATGAGCCCGACGGAATATCAGAACGCGAATTTTTAAAAAAGGCAGAAAAATCCGGCGCAGTCTGCAACGTTGCAGGCAGCGCCGGTATGTTTTTATATGGGGGACTTCAGTAGAGCAAGCCCCTGCTTTTTGACAGGCCTAGTAATCTTCGCGGGTGCCGTCGCCGTGGCGCTCGCAGAATCTGGCGGAGAAGGACGGGGCTTCTTCGGCGGCGTCGAGATGGGAGAGGTCTCCGAAGCGGGACATGCGGAAGATGGCCTTGCCGGGCTCGCGCTCTTCGGTCGAGACGATGGTGACGCTTGAGGGAAGGGCGACGGTATGGTGCCAGAGGACGACGGGCGAGCAGTCAAACAGGCGTGAGAGCAGGACGCACTCGATCCCGAAATGGCAGAAGAGAAGGATGTTTTCCGTGTTCGGACGGAGAGCGGCGTAGAGATGGTCCTGGCGCTCGTAGCCGTGCTTCGCGATCAGGAGGTCAAACTGCTGGACGACGCTGCGGTAGACCGCGTCAATGCCGGAATTTTTGTAGGCAGGAGCTTTCATCCAGTTTTCCGGGTCATAGTACATGGGCTCGCGCGCCCAATGCTCGGGGAGAAAGTCCCAGCCGTGGCCGGTTGGATGGAAGTCGGGACGCGTCTTGTAGCCTGTGTCAAACTCGCGCAGCCACGGACAGACCTCGACTTCCTTTCCGACGGCCTGCATGGTGAGGCTCGCGGTGGCGCGCGCTCTTCCGAGGGGAGAGGTGTAATACGACGCGTCGGGGATTTTGCAGAGGCGGCGGCTGAGGAGCTCTGCTTCGTGCCAGCCCTTTTCGGTCAGAGAATCGCGGGCGTAATCCGGCTCCGCGTGACGGATGATGTAGATGTTCATGAAAGGCTCCTTGTGTGCAGTTTCAAAGGACGGGGCTATTGTAACGCGGCGAGGACGGTTTGTAAAGGAAAATGCGCCCGCAGAAATTGCTTTCTGTGAGCGCATGGGGGTCAGATTTTCTTCTTGTAATTGCCGTAGATGACTGCGCCGTCCTTGGCGACGATGAAGGCGTGGGGGTCGTATTTGGAGATGATGGCGCGCAGGCGGCTGATTTCGTATTTGGAGGCGAGGATGTAGAAAACGTGGACGGGATCGCCGGTATATTCGCCGATACCATCGATACGGGTGATGCCGCGGTGCAGGTCAACGAGAATCTCATGCTCCATCTCAGGGCTCAGGATCTTGGTCACGACGGTGACCTCGACGTTGATGTTCTGCATGTGGAGCTTATCCATGACGGTCGTCGAGACGAAGGAGAAGAGAATGGAGTAGATCGCGGTGGAAAGGCTGAAGGCGGCGGCACAGATGGTGTAGAGCGCGAGGTTCCAGCAGAGGTTCACATGGCCGATGCTGGTGTGTGAGCCGCTTTTGATGAGCATCATGCCAAGAAGGTCCATGCCGCCCGACGTGCCGCCCATCCACAGAAGAAGGCCGATGCCGCTGCCGCAGAGCATGCCGCCAATGAGGCATCTTGCCAGCTGGTCGCCGGAGAGAATGTCCGTGCGCGGGACGAGGGAGAGAAAGAGCGTCGTGCCGGTAACGGAAAGGAGGGTCTTTAAAACAATGCGGTGATCGAGCCTTTTCCATGCGAGCAGAAGCATCGGAAGGTTGATGGCATAATTGATGAAACCCGCGATGTCGATTTTGGGCGTCCAGCCGGCCCATTGCAGGAGGAAGGTCCGCAGCAGCTGCGAAAGACCCATGATGCCGCCGGTGTAGAGCCCTGCCGGAACGACGAACAGGTTCATGCCGAGCGCATACAGGAGCGTCCCGCTCAGAATGCCGAGACAGCGGAGCAGCTCGTTTGCAGAGAAACCGCTTTTTTGCATGGATGATTGCATGATATTCCCTCCTTGGCCGCAAATGATGCAGCGCATGCGTATCATAGCACCTCGTACGACAAAATGCAAGGAATCTTTCATGTAAAAACCCAAAAAATCCGACCCGCCCCAGAAAGGAGCAGGCCAGATTTTCAAAAAAGCCTCGCAGAGTTCGCGGCGCGCACGCCGCGAATAAATTTTAATCTATTTTATCCGGCGGCTCCGCCGACCGGAAAAATACCTATCGCGGAGAGAGTGTGTCCTTGCAGGCTTTGCCTGCAAGGACGCGCGGTGCGGAGCGCATCTCTTTCAAATCCAAAGGCAAAGCCTTTGAATTTGAGTCTAGAAGCTCCCGCTGCTCCCGTGACCGCCGCCGCCCGATTCGGAACTGCCTGAGCTGGAGGATGATTCCTTTTCAATCTTCGTCCGGGTTTCTGTGGTGTGGGTGAACTGGTCGCGGCTGGCCGTGACGTTGAGCGCGCCGACGACATAGGCGTTTGCGTGCGTAACGGTACGGACGGATTTCATCTTGCCCTTGAGAATGAGGCAGACGATCAGCGCAAAGACCATCGAGCCGAGGGTGATGAGAAGAATGGGACCGGTCGTGCTGCGGCGGACGGGCTCACCGGCGGCTGCCTTTGCAAGGAAGTCCTCACAGCCGGCAACAAAGTGGTTGAGGCCGCCTGCCCAGTCGTCATTGCGGAAATCGTCGAGGTACCAGTCGTTGAGCTCGAGAACGCCGTGCTCGTCGAAGGCATAGTCTGCTTTGGGACCGTAAACAAAGTTCGCGAACTGGCGGTTATCCATGCTGAGAAGCAAAATGATACCGTCGCGGTCGTCACCCTCGCCGAGGGTGTATGCATGGTAGAACTGCCATGCAGTTTCGTAGGGGGTGTCGTAGTAGTCCTCGTAGTTGTCGATCGTGATGACGTAGACACCGACGCTGTATTTTTCAGAGACGGACTCCGCGTAGCTTTCGAGCTGCGTGTATTCCTCGTCCGAGAGGAGCCCGGCATCGTCGGTGATGTTCCAGAGCTGGCTTTCGGCAAAGACCGAGATGCTCAGGCAGACGAGAAGGGTAAGCGCGAGAAGAATTGTGATAATCCGTTTTTTCATGCCGTGTCCCTCCTTACGCGAACAGCAGATAGCCTGCCGAAATGAGTGCGGTGAGGACGGCCGAGATGGCGGCAAACGTGCCCCAGAACTTGCCTGCGCTGGTGGGAAGGTCACCGACGAGCTTGCCGGTCTGGCCGTTCATGGCGAACAGGTAGTTCTTACCCTGCCACTTGGTGCTGAGGAGCCAGACGGGAAGCAGCGCGTAATGCACCTTGCCGCGGCGGAGCTTCACATCGTGGGAGACGGGGACGCAGGAATCGTAGCCGGTGACCGTATCACCAAGCGCCGCAACGAGAGAGCCCTCACAGCGGGTGTCAGCGCGCTCGTGGCAGTCTTCGACGGACACATCGTATTTGTCGGCGAGGAAGCCGGGCAGATATGCGGTCGAGAAGCGCTTGAGCTCCTTGTAGTCGAAGGGCTCGATGGAGTCCATGTAGTCGTCGGGCATTTTGCTTGATGCGTCGACGGGGACTTTCTCGAAGGAGATGGAGCCCTCACGGAAAATATCGAAGTGGTCGGTCTCTGTGACCTCATAGTCGCCCGAGGTGTAGCAGCGGCTGCGCGTGGCCTCGTACTGGGCAGAGCCCGTGGCCTTGCCGTCGAACATCCAGAACGGGACGTAGACGCCCTTGATCTCCTGCACGTGGTTCTCGTTTGTGAACTGACGCGGGAGGAAAGGCTTTCCCTTATAGTGCGCCTTGAGGGCCTTAACTGCGTCGTCCTTCGAGAGCTTGAAGGGCAGGACGAAGTCTGGCTTGAGGCTGCCGGAGAACTGACCGGGGACGATGCTGGGGTTGCCGCAGTAGGGGCAGGCGGTCGCGGCGGTCGATTCGTTGCAGATGAGCTCCGCGCCGCACGACGGGCAGGAGTAGCTCTTCATGCCGGCGGCGTCCTGTCCCCAGTCACCGCCAAGATCGGAGGTGTCCCAGCCCTCGGCCTGCGCTTGCTGTTTCTGCTGTGCGGTCTTTTGATCGGCGGCCGTTTTTGCTTCGGCGGCCTTTTGTTCCTTTTCGGCAAAGAGCGCCTCAATTTCGGAGACCTCGTAGCTTGTGCCGCAGTAGTCGCAGGTGAGCTTGCCGGTCGCGCTGTCAAAGTGCAATGGGCCTGTACAGGCGGGGCATTGATAGTTCGTTACCTGAGTTGGCATATCTTCCCTCTTTTCCAGATGATTTGGCTGTGAATCAGGTCAGGTCAGCGTCATTGAACGGATCGCCGCATTCGGGGCAGAACTTGGGGGGATTGGTGGGATCGGCGGGAGTCCAGCCGCACTTATTGCACTTATAGTGCCGGTGGGCGGTGGGCTTGGGCTTGCCGCATTCGGAGCAGAATTTGCCTTTATTTACCGCGCCGCAGGCGCACGTCCATGTGTCGGAAACGGGCTTGGGGCTTCCGCACTCGGCGCAGAATTTGCCGGTGTTGCCGGTCTTGCCGCAGGTGCACGTCCAGCCTGCGGCCGGGGCTGCAGGGGCGGGCTGCGCGGCCTGCTGCTGAGATTGCTGCTGCGCACCCATCTGATAGAGGTTCTGCGCGTTCATGCCGCCCATCTGGCCCGCCATATTCATGCCCATGAACGCCATCGCAGGGCCTGCGCCCTGATTGCTCGCTGCGGCCTGCATCGCAGAAGCCTGTGCGCCGACCAGGTGGGCTGCGGCTCTCGTCGGGTCCATGAACGCCGCGTTGCGCTGCATCTCCTTGAGCATCTGCTCGTCTTCTTCGCTCGCCTTCACGCTCGAAACGCCAAACGATACGATCTCAAGTCCGCGCAGGTTGCGCCACTTGCCGGAGAGCACCTCGTTGAGCGCATCTGCCAGCTCCATCGTATGGCCGGGGAGCGCCGAGTAGCGGATGCCCATGTCGGAAATTTTCGCGAACGCGGGCTGAAGGGCTGTCAGCAATTCGGTTTTCAGCTGGCCGTCCAGACGGTCGCGGGTGAATTCCTCCGAGACGTTGCCGCAGACGTTCGTGTAGAAGAGAATCGGGTCGCAGATGCGGTAGCTGTATTCGCCGAAGCAGCGAAGGGAAATGTCGATGTCGATGCCCGCGCGCTGGTCGACGACGCGGAAGGGAACGGGAGAAGGCGTACCGTATTTGTTGCCGATGAGCTCCTTGGTATTGAAGTAGTAGATGCGCTGGTCCTTCGGGGGCTCGCCGCCAAAGGTAAAGCGCTTGCCGATGTTTTTGAAGGTGGCAAGAATGCTCTGGCCGAGAGAGCCGGAGAAAATGGAGGGCTCGGTCGAGGAATCATAGACGAATTCACCGGGCTCGGCGCAAAGCTCCGTAACCTTGCCCTGGTCGACGATGATCATGCACTGACCGTCGGCAACCGCCACGACGGAGCCGTTGGTGATGACGTTCTCCGAGCCCTTGTAGTTGGTGCTGCGCCCGGAGACGCGGTGCAGGCCCTTGACGGCCATGACGTTTTCGGGAATGGCTTCACAGTAGAAATACTCTTTCCACTGGTCGGCCATCACGCCGCCGGCGGCGCCCAATGCTGCGTTGATAAGTCCCATAATGTAACTCCTTTTTGTGAAATCTGAAGCTCTGACGCGCAGAGCCCGCGGCGCAGGGGAGAGCGCGTGCTGTGTGTCCTCTGCGGAGGCCGGGTAATGGTGAGACGATGCGGGGTGGAAAAGGTTCCCGGAGACGGGAGGACCTTCCATGAGCTATTATAGCAGATAAAATGCGTTTGCGGTATGGTTGTTTGGGCTGTTGGAAGAAAAAATTCTGGGAAGGACTGCAGGGCCAGAAATTCATGCGCATTTTTTATTGGCATTTTGCGTTTCTGGAATGCGGAACGTCCCAAATGGCGGAGTGCACTGAAAATACAAGAAAAACCTGCAATCTCAATGGATTGCAGGTTTTTGTGTTTTCACTACACTATGAATGAAATTCAAATGGTGCGGTCAAGAACAGTCACCTGCGTAATCACATCGCGCAGGCGGTCTTCTCCCACCATATACTCCAACGCTTCATCAGCGTCTTTACAGACCCTAGCCGTCCTTAAATGTCCGTTTAATTTCACCTGGTTCGCCAAGAAATCGGCTATCGGCGGGTTTGTTCGGATTCGGTTTCCATTTTCCGCCGTAGGCGCTGCCGCCGCCTTTGAATGAGGGAATGTCCAGGTACGCTTCTATTCTATCAGATTCCGGACGATATGTCTCGCCAATCATAAAATCTTCCAGATTTTCTTTTGAAAAAGCTTGCCGCGTGTTCAGATACCGCCACGAGCTGCGTTCATAATCCACATAGACGATATTTCCTTCCATCTCCGGAAACGGCGTATGATAGCAGATAATCTTTTCCGGCTCGATCCGCCGCAGATTTCCCGGTAGCCTGTCAGAAACCATTCCTTTTGATCGCATCGGTTGTCGTGTGCCGATGCCATATAGGTCGATACGGCAACAACGCTTCCTTTTTCAATTCCAGCAAAGCAGAAATCGAACGTCGTCTCATTTCCCCAGTTGACGGTTGGGACAACGCGCAATCCCTGTGATGCCCAGTATGCGCCGCACCAGCGGTTGCGGAACACGTTGTACAGCTGCAAAACCGGCGCCATTTCCAGATACATGCTGAAATCCGGAGAGAGTACCGCGCGGTAAGGACGGAGTTTCTCCAGTACTGTGTCCGGCTTTTCCCACACACGCTCGAACCGGTAATCGTAGAGAAAGAAATGTACCATAGCCGTCACCTTCTTCCTGTCTTCAGTATACCATAGTTCATGCCGCTATGGGTCATTTCCCTGTCCACTTCCTGGGGTACAGTTTAATGAGCTTTTTGCGGCGCTTGGAGTCGATGCGGATGCCCATTGGATTGCTGGGCG
>ERZ832522.932-NODE-932-length-41537-cov-35.291669_pt1 | contig 41537 bp, 35 predicted proteins | sample MGYA00519951_ERZ832522 | MGnify/ENA primary metagenome ERZ832522 (study PRJEB31850, sample SAMEA3708728) | human gut metagenome | biome: human gut; feature: human-associated habitat; material: faeces | place: China | collected 2014 ... | reverse complement strand
TGATTGATTTCTATGTTCTTCCGCATTATCTTACAGCACCATTTAAGAAAGTTACCGAGAAAATAATGACTGAGTTTTCGGATTTGAATCTATGCCCAATTAACAACCGTCAGGGAATTGTAATTGATGGTGAAGATTCAAAGGTTATTTGCAAAGACTAATTTGAAAATTCAAGTTTGTAGAATTAAGAAAATCGGGATTCAACAGGACAAATTCTTTTTACAGGAGCATCTTTGATGGAAATGTTTCCTGTCTGTGAAATTGCACGAAGTCAGGGTATCGAACGAGTGATATATAATCATGGCGTTTTATCCTGTAAATCTTCACCTGCCATGGCCCGGCAGAGATAAGAACATTTCCGGTTTTTTATTGGATGCCGGAAGTGCGGAAGTGTTCTGCACGATACTGCGTTGGTGTTTTCCCGGTCTTTTTCCGGAAAACTGATGTGAAATAACTTTGACTGGGAAACGCCAGGGTGGTAGAAATTACAGAGATCGCATAATCGGAATGGCAAAGCATATTCTGAGCGGTCTCTATTTTTTTGCTCTGAATATAGGAACTGACAGAAATTCCCATTTCTTTTGCGAACAGGTGACTTAAATAACCGGGAGATATGCCGGCATGAGCGGCGAGCGTCGGGACAGTGATACGATTATGTAAATGATCATAGATATATTCCAGACACTGGGCAACCGGACGGGAGCAGGCATGATTTCTATGCATTTTTTCCATACGAGTAGTGTAATCCAGACACATCTGTGGGTGCAGGGTGGAAATTTCTTTTTTTGATTTCATGAGATCCGCCTTATGAATATAGTAGTCGCTGAGATCATAAGCCTCTGTGACTTCCATGCCGCCTTCAATGCAGTATCTTGCCAGCATGGCAGCGGTGATGGCAAAGTGGTATTTCAGATTTTGCAGAGGAGAATCCGAGAGGATACCCAGGCCTTTCTTTTCCTGAAAAGATTCACGGCATAATTCTTTTACTTTTTCGGTATTTCCCTGCCTGACATAGCTGTAGAATTCCAGCTCAGGATCATAAGGGGCACGATAAGTCTCTAATTCTCTGCGGACATATTGTTGATAGAGAAGTTCCTGAGGAATGTTCATATGGACACCTTTCTGAAATTATGAAAATGCTTTTCAAAACCGCTTTGCGATTCTTTCTCTTGTGGAGTGAAGATAGTGGCACGCTGATGCTATAAATAATATAGCATAAAAACGACAAAAATAATATAGAAACGATATATGAAATTTGTTTCAAATTATATGATAGAGAAAAGAAGAACTGCAGGATTATAACTTTTCCGTTGCAAAGGATCAGGAGGACAAGAGCATGAAATTAGAGAGAGGTATTAATTTAGGTGGTTATTTATCTCAGTGTGTGCATAGCACAGAACATTACGATGCATTTATTCAGGAGGAAGACATTCGTAAAATTGCTTCCATGGGATTTGACCATGTACGTCTGGCAATTGATTATGAAGTACTGGAAGATGAATATGGCAGAACCAGAGAAGAGGGCTTTGCCTACGTGACCAGAGTGGTGGAATGGTGTAAACGGCAGGGATTGAATATTGTACTGGATCTGCATAAAGCGTATGGCTATGATTTTAATAATGCCGGGGATCAGAAAAAGAATATTCTGTTCACAAATAAAATGGTGCAGAAGCGTTTTGTAAATCTGTGGATCAAGATTGCAGAGCATTATGCGAACGAGACTCATGTTGCGTTTGAACTTCTGAATGAAGTGGTAGAGAAGGAAAATGCGGAAGCGTGGAATCTGCTCATTGCGGAAACGGTGGACGCTATTCGCCGAATAGCCAGAGACACCATTATTATATACGGCGGAATTCAATGGAACAGTGTGAAGACATTGAAGCTGTTAGAGAAGCCCAAGGATGAAAATATATTGTTCACGTTCCATTTCTATGAGCCGTTGCTGTTTACCCATCAGAAAGCACACTGGGTACCGACCATCAGCCAGACCGAAGATATCTATTATCCGGAAGCAATGGACTATTATCGTACAAAGTCGCTGCCCATCGGATATCAGGGAGAAGTAGTCTGCAAGGCACAGTCACAGACTATGGGAACCGAATTTATCACGGAAATGGTAATGGAAGCGGTTACTGCTGCGAAAAATGCCGGAGTGACTTTGTACTGTGGAGAATTCGGTGTTATTGATCAGGCTCCTGTAGAAGATACCCTGCGCTGGTTCACGGATGTGGATACCGTATTCCGGCAGTTTGGTATCGGCTGTGCTGTCTGGACTTATAAGGAGATGGATTTCGGACTTATTGGGGAACATTATGCACCGATCCGCGAACAATTGCTGACGCTTTGGAACCGGAAGTAGAACTGAGTAAAAAGACCGAAATTCATATTTGATGAAATTCGGTCTTAAAGCAACCTTTGAAGAAAGATTACGGATATATCAAAGAGAAGCTGATCAGCAGCATACACAAAGGAATTACCATAGCAGAGATAAAGGGGCGAGATAAGTCGCCCTTTTTTCGTCGGATAATTCATTTCTTTACGTTTCTATACTCTGTAGGAGTTAAGGAATACATTCTCTTAAATGTTTTACAGAAATAATCTGTATTACTGAATCCAGTTTCTATTGAAATGGCACTTACTTTTTTTTCTGTATTGGTAAGAAGTAATGCTGCCTTCCTTAACCTGTAGCATATCAGATAGTTGACAGGAGATGTATTCAGTACATTACGAAACAAATTCAAGGCAGTACTGATACTCACTTCCCCAACTTTGGCAATATCCAAAAGAGAAATGCTTTCAGGGTAATTCGAATGTATAAACTGCATCATCATTTGTAACCGTGCAAGTGAGGAAGAATTCACATTTTGAGTTTCTGGGTAACAAATAACATTTGAAGTTATGAGTGCCCATATCTTTTGTAATTGAACAGATATTTGTAGTTCATTTATTTCACCTCTGCTAAACTGTATAAGCTTTTGCATTTCAGACAAAATTTCTTTCTGCCATTCCTGTGAAGAAGAAAAAATGTAATAACCCAAAGATGAGTTCAGAAAGGGTAACACAAATTTCTGATAGATTAAACTTTCTTTCGGAGCAATCAGAGACGGAAGAAAGAGAAAATTTGGAATTACAGCGTCATTTTCGGAATGCATTTTATGAACAACTTTGGAATTAATAAATATTCCCTGTCCCTCGGACATGTCAAAATTATCTTCTCCTACATTAAAGTGAACTATACCGGATTCGATATATACAAATTCAAATTCGGTATGCCAATGCCAGTCAATACAGTTAAAATCATAATCGGTTATGTTATCATCATAGAGTTTGTATGGAAAAAGATGAGTCCCATGTAAAGCAGTTTCCATCAGTGTATCATCGGTTTTTATACTTACAAGCTTTTTCTTTTCTTTCTGCGACATGGCAGTCCCCTCCTGAACAATCTGTTTTACGATATTATACAGCATAATTGCGATATTATATAGTGAAAAATAAACAAAATTGCTATATAGTTCTATTTAGCCGTAAGGAGAAGATAAATGTTTGCACAGGTTGAATTTGGTTTATGTGATGAAAAAGAATGTATTTCTATCATTTTAGATAATGAGGAACAGGTAAATGAATTTATGTTAATGCTTATTGAAAAGTCATTTATAGTGAATTGTGAACCAAGATACGTAGGCACGTTCTATGAGGGAAGTGTTTGGTGTGGAGATGAGCATTATCTAAGAATAACAACAAAGAGAGTTTAGGAAAAATGATGAAGAATTATAAAAAGACAAAATTGGCGTGTTATTTGGGATTTATTACGCAGGCAGTTGCTGCGAATTTTGCACCTTTACTATTTCTGAAATTTCATACAGATTACAATATTTCACTTGGAAACATTGCTATGATATCAACATCCTTTTTCTTTACACAGCTTTTGGTAGATTTGTTTTGTGCCAAGTACGTGGACAAAATTGGATATAGAGTATGCATTGTTGCTTCTGAAGTATGTTCAGCTGCAGGCCTTGTAGGTTTGGCATTTTTACCGGAAATAATTCCATCTCCGTTTATTGGTATTATTATAAGTGTCATTTTGTATGCGATTGGAAGTGGCTTAATCGAGGTTTTAGGAAGTCCTATTGTGGAAGCATGTCCGTTTGAGAACAAGGAGGCTACTATGAGCCTTCTGCATTCCTTTTACTGTTGGGGAGCAGTTGGAACTATACTTGTTTCGACCGTTTTCTTTCTGCTATTTGGAATTGGCAGCTGGAAATGGCTTGCTGTTATTTTTGCATTAATTCCTGCTATCAATATTATTAATTTTGCAACTTGTCCGATTGAATCATTAGTAGAGGAAGGACAGGGAATGGAAATCAGAAAATTATTTTCAAATCCCATGTTCCTGATTGCCATTGTGATGATGGTCTGTTCCGGGGCATCGGAGCTTGCAATGGCACAATGGGCATCTGCGTACGCAGAATCAGCCCTAGGCTTTTCAAAGGCAGTGGGAGATATTGCCGGACCTTGTATGTTTGCTGTGACGATGGGAATTTCACGAGTGTTGTTTGGAAAAGCCGGTGATAAAATAAAACTAAACAGATTTATGATTGGTTCCGGTATCTTATGTTTTGTATGTTATTTATTAGCGTCATTTTCAGAAAATCCGATCATTGGACTTGCTGGATGTATTGTATGTGGGTTTTCTGTAGGAATCATGTGGCCCGGTACAATCAGCATCTCTTCCAAGGAATTTCCAACAGGAGGAACTGCAATGTTTGCACTTTTAGCAATGGCAGGTGATCTTGGAGGAAGCATAGGTCCAGTCATTGTAGGAAGGGTTGCGGACATGTTTGGAGGTAGTATTCATGTGGGCATGCGCATTGGACTCCTGTTTCCGATTACGTTGTGTTTTATGCTATTTTTATTCAATATAATGAACCACAATGCGAATAAGCAGAAATAGCTGTTATGTTCATGTGACAGTTAAATGTTGCCAGATGAAAGAACACTATGGGGAGAAAAATGCTCCTTAAAGAAACCAACGAATCTTCCGCATCTATCCACATCTGCATAGTACCGTCAAGATAAAGTCGAGCATACTTCACAGGATTGTCTATTGCCAAAGCATTCAAGGCACACTCTGAATTAGGTGTTGTCTTTAATCCTTCCTCTGCCTTTGCACAATCAATCCTCTTTTCTGTAAAATTCAAAAAGCATTTCAAGCAGTTCACACAGTCCGTTCATATTATGCTATAATGTGTTATGCGATTTTGCTTCCCTTATTTTTTCCCTTACGAGGGTTCGTAAAGCCTTGTGAAACGATATAACACAAGGGAATACCTAAGGGAAAGCTCACCTACAGAAAAGTTAGTGTTTATAAGGGTTAGCGGGGAGTTTATTAATAAAATATAACAGCTAATGAAACCCTTAAATTAAGTGATTATACAATCGGGATTGCCCGAGTTCTTTGAGTGAGATACACTTCTTGGGCGAAGGGAAGGAAGAAGGAAAAGTACTTTAGAGGTATTATGGAATGAGTAATAAATTGGTTAAGCATCAAGAATCAAAAGAACTATTAAGTGGAAAGCAAAAGGAAATTTTGTTTTGGATTTGTTTCATTATTTTAAGTATATCTTTCATTACAGTCTTGATAAATATACTTTTGACATCTAAAGCATTTCATACACAAATGGAAGAGATGGTACTGGGAGAAGATTATTATATGGAGGATATTGTGATTACAGGTAAAAGGGCTGAAGATGCTTCGGCTGATACAATATCTCAGAATTATTTCTTCTACTACAACAATGGAAAAGTGAATGATTATCACAAGCGAATGCAAGTACCGGAATTTGTATATTCGGAATATGATGTAGGAGATTCCATAGCTGCATATACCACAGACCATGTTAGTTATTCTTATTACAAGTATGGGATTCTTCCGGATACAGAGTATACAAACAATGAATTAATGAAAGTGGCTGGAGTATTGCTTGGAATTGGAATATTTTTATTGGCTTTGTTTGGGGTATTAAGTAAGAAAAGAAGAACTGCAGGATTATAAATTTTCCGTTGCAAAGAAGGCTGGGGAAGACAAAGGATGGAATCAAATAAAAAGAATAAAACGGGATTTGCCGAATAAAGGAGTAAAATAGAAATGAAGATTCGCAAGGCAGAGAAAAAGGACATTCCAAGAATTCTTGCGCTGCTGGGACAGGTATTACAGATACATGCAGAGCTCCGTCCGGATATTTTTATACCGGGTACTACGAAATACACCACCTGCGAGCTGGCAGAGCTATTAGAACAGGAGGATCACCCTATCTATGTTGCCGTAGACGAGGACGATCTGTGCATGGGATATGCATTCTGCCAACTCAGGGAGCAACCCTTTTCCACTAATATGGTGCCCTTCAAATCATTGTTTATCGATGACCTTTGCGTTGACAAGCAGACACGGGGGCAGCATATCGGGGAAAGCCTGTTTGAATATGTGAAACAGCAGGCAAAAGAACTGGGCTGCTATGAAGTAACCCTGAATGTCTGGGCAGGCAACACTTCGGCAGAGCACTTTTATGAAAAGATGGGAATGAAGACAAAAGAACGGCAGATGGAATATATCCTGTGAGCCGGACGGAGGTGGCAAGTATGATTAAAATTGCATTTTTTGATGTCGATGGGACACTTCTGAAGATGGGGCATAAAGAGTTAAGTGAGCGGACACTGCATGCGTTAACTTCTCTTCGTCAGAATGGGGTAAAGCTGTGTATGGCGACCGGAAGAGGATATCTGTCGGCGCCGCGTTTTCCGGGAATTGATTTCGATGCTCTTCTGACCTTTAACGGTTCTTATGTAACAGTAGGAGACGAGATTATTTTTAAGTGCCCGCTTGATCGGGTGGACAAGCTTCAGCTTCTTCAGAATCTGAAAGACATGCATAGGGCGGTAGCAATAAGTAACGAACATTTTATCATCACCAACGGTACAGATCCGGATCTGGAGCAGTATTTCAGATTCGGTAATGAGATGCTGAAAATAGATAAACAATTCGATGAACGGGTTCATGAGGATATCTATCAGATGATGTGTGCCTGCCGGGAAGAAGAGTATGAGAGGATTCTCTATGGTACGCACCATACACAGATTACAGCGTGGTGGGATAGAGCGGCTGATATCATTCCTCTGGAATGTGGGAAGGGAAACGCTGTGCGCGCGGTACTTCAGCATTTTGGCTTTACAAAGGAGGAAGCCATCGCTTTTGGAGATGGCTTCAATGATATCGAGATGCTGGAAGCAGTCGGCACCGGTGTGGCCATGGGGAATGCGAAGGATGAGATCAAAGCCCACGCCACCTGCACGTGCAAATCGGTGGAAGAAGACGGAGTCTACGATTTTTGCTTAGAACATGGGCTGATTACAATATAAGCATTGCTGCCCGCATTTCTTTCACCTTTCCGGCATCCACTGCTTCATATGCATTCTTTCGGTTTCTATCATAAGAGAAGTCCACGTCCTGCAGGGAGGCGGTCGCATCCGGCTGCCAGCTTCTGCAGGATGTATGAACCTGCTCTATGCTCGTATATTCCATCAGAGCTTTTACGTTTTTTGCATTCACGCCGCTTCCCGCTAAAAAGGTGATATCCTTACCATACCGGCTTTGCAGCTTTTGCAATTGCGTTCTGCCCGACCATACATCGGGTGCACCACCACTGGTGAGGATCCGGTCCGCACCAAGTAAGATCAATGCTTCCACCGCACGTTCCTGTTGTGCAACACAATCAAACGCCCGGTGAAATACAGCTTCTTTTCCGGCACTATGGATAAGGTCGATCATTTCCTGCGTCCGGTTCCTATGGATGGCATGGTCCTCTGTCAAAAAGCCGAAAGCAATACCGTCAGCTCCGTGCTCTAAAAGTATGCGGGCATCTAAGAGCATGGTCTCGTATTCATCCTGTGAATAGCAGAAGCCGCCTCCTCTTGGGCGGACCATTGTTACAATAGGGATGCTGCACTGCTCTTTTGCACAGATCAGATTGGCCGTAGAAGGTGTGAGACCACCCAGATACAGTGCACTGTTAAGCTCCACCCGGTCAGCACCATTTTGCCAGGCGGTTTTTACATCTTCGAAGCTGCCGCAGCAGATTTCCAATAATCCTTTCAAAATAATCCCTCCTCAATTTATATCTTCGTGGTCCACTGGGAGAGATCCCATACCTGGGTAGCCAGTCCGTCATAGAACTCCGGTTCGTGGCAGACCATGAGAATGCTGCCCTTGTATTCCTGCAGGGCACGTTTCAGCTCGTCCTTGGCATCGACATCCAGGTGGTTCGTCGGCTCATCTAACAGCAATACATTCGTGGCGCGGTTCATCAGCTTGCAGAGACGTACCTTTGCCTGTTCGCCACCGCTCAATACCTTCACGCGGCTCTCGATATGCTTGGTGGTGAGTCCACATCTTGCCAGAGCGGAACGGACTTCATACTGGGTGAAGGAGGGGAACTCCTGCCAGATCTCTTCGATGCAGCTGTTGTCTCCGGAGCCGGACATTTCCTGCTCGAAGTATCCGATCTCCAGATAATCGCCCTGCTCCACTTCGCCGGACAACGGCGGGATCAGACCCAGAATACTTTTTAACAGAGTGGTCTTACCGATACCGTTGGCACCGATCAGCGCCACCTTCTCGCCACGCTCCATAGACAGGTTCAGAGGCTTGGACAGCGGCTCGTCGTAACCGATGACGAGATCTCTGGTCTCGAAAATGATGCGTCCGGTAGTACGTCCTTCCTTAAAAGAGAATTCCGGCTTCGGCTTCTCCGCAGCAAGCTCGATGACATCCATTTTGTCCAGCTTCTTCTGCCGGGACATCGCCATATTACGGGTGGAGACTCTTGCTTTATTTCTCGCCACGAAGTCCTTCAGATCGGCGATCTCCTTCTGCTGGCGGTTATAAGCAGCCTCCAGCTGGGACTTTTTCATGGCATAGACTTCCTGGAACTTGTCGTAATCGCCCACGTAACGGGTCAGCTCCTGATTGTCCATATGATAGATGAGGTTGATGACACTGTTCAGGAAGGGAATGTCATGGCTGATCAGAATGAAAGCATTCTCGTATTCGTTCAGATAACGCTTCAGCCATTCGATATGCTCCGCATCCAGATAGTTGGTAGGCTCGTCCAAGAGCAGGATATCCGGCTTCTCCAACAGGAGTTTTCCCAGCAGGACCTTGGTACGCTGGCCGCCGGACAGCTCGGTGACATCACGATCGAGACCGATCTCCATCAACCCTAAGGCTCTAGCCACTTCTTCCACCTTGGCATCGATCATATAGAAATCATGCATGGTTAAGAGGTCCTGGATCGTCCCCAGATCTTCCATATACTGTTCCAGCTCTTCGGGAGTGGCATCTCCCATTTTGTCACAGATCTCGTTCATCTGTGCTTCCATATCATATAAAAAGTCAAAGGCGGAAGCCAGCACCTGGCGGATGGTCATGCCGGGAGTCAGCACGGTATGCTGGTCCAGATAGCCGACACGGACATTTTTCGCCCATTCTACTTTTCCCTCATCCGGCATGAGCTTGCCGGTGATAATATTCATAAAAGTAGATTTGCCCTCGCCGTTGGCACCGATGAGACCGATATGTTCGCCCTTTAACAGTCGAAACGATACATCGTTAAAAATAGCACGGTCACCGAAGCCGTGGGTCAGGTGTTCTACGTTTAATATACTCATAATTCCTCACATTCTGCTGCATATGCAGCGGACTCATTTCCGTATTCTCCTGCAAGTATAGCCTACGACCCGCAGCTTTGTAAAGAAAGAAAGCAAAAATTGATTTTTTTGAAACTTTTCATCAGCAGCTGTCGTCTGATAGTATAGGAAGCCCCGTCTGAGGGACACTACAACAATAAATATGGGCATGCCCCATAGAAATGAGGAGAGACTATATGAAGAAGAAATTAGCATGTATGTTACTTATGGGTACTTTGGCACTGGCTATGGCTGCCTGCGGAAACGGGCAGGACAAGGATACCGGTGCTGCTACAGAGAACAGTGTGGAAAGTACAGAAGGCACTGCAGAATCCACCGGGACGAGTGTAGAGAGCACTGAGGCGGGAAATGCCGGCACACAGCAGGAAAATGGAGATGTGGCATCGGCATTACAGAGCGCCAAAAAAGCAGTGACAGACGCGCTGGGTGATGATTACTGGCCCGATTCCGAGATCCCGGAGGAAATGCTGAATGAGACCTATGGTGTCAGTGCAGATCTGTATGATGCTTATCTGGGTGAGTGTCCTATGATCAGTGTCAATGTAGATACTTTATTGATTATTCACGCAAAAGATGGTAAGGTAGAGGATGTAGAAAATGCATTGAACGCCTATCGTGACAGTCTGGTGAATGACACGATGCAGTATCCCATGAATCTTGGCAAGATACAGGCATCCCGAGTGGAACGGATAGGTGATTATGTATGCTTTGTACAGTTGGGCGCGGACACTTCCTCTGTGGAAGAGCAGGGGGATGAGGCCGTGATCACTTACTGTCAGGAGCAGAATGAACTTGCCCTGGAGGCTATCAGACAGACTCTGGAGTAAATGCGGAGTAGAGTGAATGGTATTCAGCAGTGTGTTGTTTCTTTTTCGGTTTTTACCGATTTTTATGATCTGCTATTTCCTGGTTCCCCGGAACATGAAGAATCTGGTTCTGTTTCTGGGGAGCCTGGTCTTTTATGCCTGGGGAGAGCCGGTCTATATTTTTCTGATGCTTTTTTCCACGATTTCGGATTTCGTATGGGGAAGGCTGATAGAGGACTATAGAGGAGAGGATTGCTCCAGGATCTTTTTGTTATGTTCTGTTGTTATCAATCTGTTTATCCTGGGATTTTTTAAATATGCCGATTTTCTGTTGCAGACGGTGAATACAGTGTTCGGAACATCGATCCCATTTCTGGGGCTTCCGTTACCCATCGGTATCTCTTTTTACACCTTCCAGACCATGTCTTACGTGATCGATGTATACAGAGGAGATGCCAAAGCGCAGCGTAATATTTTACAGTTCGGTGTCTACGTGACCATGTTCCCGCAGTTGATCGCGGGACCGATCCTAAAGTATCATCAGATCGAAAAATATCTTCAGGAAAGGCGTTCCGATCTGGATGCCATCAGCTACGGAGCGAAACGCTTTGTGACGGGACTTGCGAAAAAAGTTCTTCTGGCCAACAATCTCGGACTTTTGTGGACACAGATATCTTCCCTGAAAAATGATCAGATGAGTGTGCTGATGGCGTGGATAGGAATTGCGGCATACGCTTTTCAGATCTATTTTGATTTTTCCGGATATTCGGATATGGCGATCGGACTGGGAGCAATTTTGGGATTTCATTTCCCGGAGAATTTTAATTATCCTTATATTGCCACCTCTGTTACGGATTTCTGGCACAGATGGCATATTTCCCTCAGCACCTGGTTCAAGGAATATGTATATATTCCCCTGGGCGGTAACCGTAAGGGGCTGCCCAGACAGATCCTCAATATCCTGATCGTATGGACGCTGACGGGAATCTGGCATGGCGCAGGGTGGAATTTCCTGTTCTGGGGACTCTGGTTTGCCCTGTTTTTAATTCTGGAAAAACTGTTTTTGGGAGAACTCCTGAAAAATGCCCCGGTGGTGTTTGGCAGAGTCTATACGCTGGCTGCGGTCCTGATCAGCTGGGTATTTTTCGCACTGGAGAAGCCGGGAGAGATTCTGGCATATCTGCAGGCGATGTTTGGATTAAATGGTGCTGGACTTATGAACACACAGGCAATGTTTTTGGGAAATGAGTATCTGGTGCTTCTGATCATTGCACTGGTGGCATGTCTGCCCGTCGGCAGTCTGCTGATACACAGACTCAAAAGCAGCAAGACAGGGCCAGCCATGGCATTATACCGCGTAGGTGAAAAAGTCATTCCCGCGGCATTGCTGATTTTGTCTGTAGCATATATTGTGGATGCATCTTATAACCCGTTTTTGTATTTCCGATTCTGACAGGGAAGGAGGAACCGTGTGTGGATGATAAGAGAAATGCTCTGCTGACTGTCGGACTGCTATGTGCGGTTCTTTTCATTCTGGGAATCGCCGACCTGTGTAACAGTGACAGAATTTATTCTGAGACAGAGAACAGGGTGCTGGCTTCCAGACCGACGTTTTCCTGGGAGAGCCTGCTGTCTGGAGAGTATGGCGACGATTACGAAGAATATATGTCTGACCAGTTTGTAGGACGGGATAAATGGGTGGGAATAAAGACCCGCGCGGATATTCTGTTTCAGAAAAAGGAGATCAATGGAGTCTATCTGGGGGCAGACCGTTATCTGATCGGGGTAAATGATCCGAAAAAATACACGGAACAGATGGAAGATTCCCGGATTGCGTCCCTGAAAAAGCTGGTAAACCGGTGGGATGCAAAAGTCATGCTGGTACCTACCGCAGATAATATTCTGACAGATAAGCTGCCCGCTTTTGCACCGCATTATGATGAGATGAGACTGCTTGCGAAGGTGAAGGAGTCTGTCGGTGAGGAGCACTATATCGATGTGTATTCCGCATTGCAGGAGCATGCGGGGGAACCGATCTATTACCGCACGGATCATCACTGGACCAGCCTCGGAGCCTATTACGGATTCCTGGCATGGGCAGACAACATGGGAAAATTCCCCTATCCGTATAATACGGCAGGCATGAAGACAGTGTCGGAGGATTTTCAGGGGACACTGCAGTCCCGGATCAATGTGGCCTGGACGAAGGACAGGATACAGTATTTTCCCGAGACGGAGAAAAAGCCGGTATCGGTCACCTATGATTTCGCAGACACGGCGGACTCTCTGTATGCGCCGGAATATCTGGAGACCAAGAACCAGTACGGATTTTTCCTGAATGATAATCATGCCTTTATAGAGATTCATACCGGCTATAACCCTGGCAAGACGCTTTTTGTGATCAAGGATTCCTATGCGAACAGCATGATCCCGCTGCTCGCGGCGCACTATGAGACGATCTATGTGGTGGATCTTCGGTATTTTAACGGGAAACTGTTCCAGCTCATGGAGCAGTACGAGCCCGAGCAGGGCATGGATGTGCTGGTACTGTATGATTGCATTCACTTTTTAGAGGATTTTAAATTCTATTAAGGATTTACATTGATGCCAGGGTCAAAAGGTCTAAGCCCACATGAGCTAGCTCATAAGTGGGTGAAAGACCTTATGACCCGTCCCGATATGAGCATAAAAGTGGGATGATAATCCCACGATATGCGAATAGAGGGTAGGATTGCGAGAGTGCATAGAACGAAGCAATCCGTAGGCATCAAAAAGTCCCCGGAATCTGAAGTTCCGGGGACTTTTTTAGTGGTGCGCCATGCGGCGCACCTTTTTGTTCTATTCCTGTGGCTGCTGTGCAGCGGCATTCCGTGCGTTGATCTCAGCCTGCTGCTGATTGATGACTGCTTCGTAATCCGGGTTTGCGAAGAAGGTAGCGTCATGCTGACACTGAGTTCTGGTGTTCGGTGTGCTGACTGTCTGTGTGCCGTCCGGATTGTTGATAATGACGGTAGAACCCTGCTGTAATGCGGGATCCTCTACCAGAGGCATCGTGGCAACACCGGTGTACTTGAACGGGCAGTCAGGACTTGCGGGAAGCCCATCATAAGCACAGATCTCGCCCTGATAATGTACATCACAGCTCTCGGTAGGTTCGGTACCTTCAGCAAAGTATTCCGTGTAAACACATCCGTCACAGAGACCGGGGATCGGCAGCTTTCCGGACTGAGAACATACCGCAACCTGTACGATTCCGGAAGGAACCGGGAACTGGGTGTTGGGCAGATCCTCATGAACCCGTTTCATCACCTTGCGCCATAAAGTCTTGGAGACACCGTCTTCCGCATTGTTCAGGTCTACGTTGTTATCGTAACCGGTCCAGGTAGCAGCAGTGTAATAAGGGGTATATCCTGCAAACCATGCGTCGGTAGGTCCTGTTGTGGTACCTGTCTTACCGGCAATGGCCATGCCACCGAAGTTAACCTTTCCACCGGTACCGGAAGTAACAACATCCTGCATGGCACTGGTCAGCAGGAAAGCAGTAGTTTCCTTGATCACCTGTCTGGTGGGAGGATTCGTATTGTCCAGGATTACATTGCCGTCGGAATCAGTGACTCTGGTGTACAGCTTTGGCGTTACATAAGTACCGCCGTTTGCAATGGCTGCGTAAGCAGCTGTCAGCTCATAAGGAGTAACACCGTAGGTCAGACCACCCAGAGCCAGGGACTGGTTCACATCGGACTTGATCTCATTGCCGACCTGGACACCGTCTGTCAGAGTGGTAAATCCAAAGTTTAACAGATAATCGTATCCGAGTCTCGGGGTGATCACCGTGATATTTTTTACAGCGATGATATTCAGGGAGTCACGGATCGCACTGCGGATATTCTGGATGCCACGGTAGCCGGACTTGTACCAGTTACGTACAGGAGTACCGTCTGCGTAATTAAACGGTGCATCGTTGTAGACCGTTGCCAGAGTCTTCCCGGCACTGTCCAGAGCGGGAGCGTAGGAGGCCACTACCTTGAAGGTAGATCCGGGCAGACGCTTTGCACTGGTAGCACGGTTCAGGGTCCTACGGCCTTCCTTGGAGCCACGGCCGCCGATCATGGCTACAATATGACCGGTACTCTGTTCTTCGATGACCATAGCAGACTGCGGCTGAGGTGTCATGGTGATCGTCTCTTCGTAGTTGTCCGCATTGTCTTCCACACCCAACTGGGCTAACATGGCGGAACGGTACGTATCTATAGCCGCATAAGCATCATCCTGGGAGGAGAAGATCAGATTGAACTTTTTATTCTGATTTTCCTTGAACCAGGTCATCATGTTTTCTTTACTGAAGTTATTTTTGGTGCCATCAGGAGAGATAATGGTAAGTGCATAGTTCAGATACCATTTCACGTTCTCCGGATAATTGGAGGGATCTGCATATTCTTCGTTCAGAATTGCCTGAATCTTGGGATCCAGAGTGGATTCCACACGCAATCCGCCGGAAGTAAGCAGCGTCTCTGCCATGGCTTCGTTATAACCGGACAGGATCAGATCCTGTTTTACCTGCTCATACACGGCATCGGAGAAGTAAGAACCGGTAGTAGCATTGGCTTCCTGATAGTCGATATCATACAGCCCGATACGCTCGTATACCGCATCGGTATCTGCCACGGCTTCATCGTATTGTGCCTGACTGATAAAGCCAAGCTCCAGCATTTTTTTCAGACAGGTCTCACGACGTTTTGCATTTTCTTCCGGATGCCGGATCGGATTGTATTTGGAAGGGTTCTGCGTAATACTAGCGATCACAGCACACTCGGAAATCGTCAGGTCACTGCAGTGCTTACCGAAGTAACGCAGGGAAGCGGATTCCACACCAAGAGTATTTTGTCCTAAGTTGATGGCGTTCATGTAACGCAGCAGAATCTCATCCTTTGAATAATACTTGGTGATTTCCAGTGCCAGATACTGCTCCTGGATCTTACGCTTGATCTTTTTGATCTTATTATTGCCCTCAGAAGTCCAGTCGGTAAAGACGGTATTTTTCAATAGCTGCTGGGTGATGGTACTTGCACCCTGGGCCTCTTCACCGCCGGTCTTTAAAAACTGGTAACCGGCACGGAGAATGCTCTTGAAGTCGATACCGTTGTGTTGATAGAAACGCTCGTCCTCGATCGCCACGAAGGCTTTGCCCATGTAGTCGGGAATCTCGTCCATGCCTACGGAGAGACGGTTGGAGTTGGTACTGACATATTGGTCGATCTCATTGCCTTCCTTATCATATACGATAGTAGCCTCGCCTACTGCCACGACATCGGACAGCCGGATCGTGGGAGTGGAAGAGAGGATGCCGCGGAAGACACCGATACCGGCAGCTACACCGCAGATGCCGATGCCTACGACAGCGGCCAGCATGATCTTGACACAGGTCAGTGCGAGCTTCCTTCCCCATTTTTGTGATTTAGAGTTGAGTGCCTTCTGCTTCGCTCGGACACCTTTTTTACCATAATTCATAAAACAAGTCCTTTCTGTCTGAGATACAGACGAAAGTATTATACCAAATAATGCTATGTAAATAAAGGCTTTCTTTCCAGACTTTAGAATTCCTTAATAACAGTTCCGCCATAGAACGGTAAAAACAGGGCTTGGGTGCTTGCACACAATGCACTGTTTTGATCGTTCTATGAGCGAAGCGCCATCAGGTGAATAAAAAGATGAGCCGCACAGCGGCGTTGACTGCGTAGCAGGCACTTTTATGAAAATGATGGCGGAACTGTTATAAGGGTTTCACATTTTGGAAAAGTTATGCTACACTGGAAAAGAATCCGAAGGAAAACAAAAATAAGTGAGGTTAACATGGGCGATACGGCAGCAATAGACAGCTACAGAGTATTATTATCCGGCGGCGAAGGAGAGATCGTGGAGAAAAAATCCCGTTTCATCGCAACGATCCGTAAGTGTGAAACCGAGGAAGAGGCCGTAGCTTTTATAGAAGAAATGAAGAAAAAGTACTGGGATGCCAGACATAACTGTTCTGCATTTATAATAGGAAGCAGAGGCGAACTGACCAGGTGCAGTGATGACGGAGAACCTTCCGGCACTGCGGGCAGACCGATGTTAGAGGTGCTGACAGGCTCCGGGATCCGCAACATCGCGGTGGTGGTGACGAGGTACTTCGGCGGCACCCTATTGGGTACCGGCGGGCTGGTGCGGGCATACACCCAGGCGGTGAAGGAAGGTCTTGCCCACTGCGAGACGGGGATCCTGCGAAAAGGCTGTGAACTGGAAGTGACGACAGATTATAATGATGTAGGAAAATTGCAATACTATTTCGGACAGCAGGGCATTGTTCCCGTGGACAGTATCTATGCCGAAAACGTAAAATTTATTTTACTTATCCCAATGGAAAATGAAGAAAAAGTCAGGAAAAATCTGACAGAAACCACCTGTGGAAAGGTAAAAATTGAGAAATTGAAAGAGACTTATTTCGTTGACAAAGAATAACCAATGAAATAAAATAAAAATAGCGGTTTAATGATTCCATGAGGAAAGGTGGTGGTTTTTATGAAGTGTACACAGAAGAGCTCTGACAACCCACTTCCGGGGCGAAGTTGCCATGTAAGTTACACCCATAGAAAACATCATAAGGAGGATCATCATGGAACAGATCAAAGAACTGGAAGAGGTATTAGAGCTTCTTAACACCAAGCAGTACACCAAGCTGCGCCAGTATCTGGCTGAACTCAACGATGCCGATATTGCGGGACTTTTGGAAGAATTGGAAGAGGAAGAGATGTTAAAGGTCTTCCGTATCCTTCCCAAGGACCTGGCGGCAGACGTTTTTTCCTATTTAGATATGGACAATCAGCAGAAGATCATCACGTCCCTGTCAGATAAGGAAGCAACGAACATCATCAACAACCTGATGGCGGACGATGCGGCCGATCTGCTGGAGGAGATGCCTGCCAACATTGTCAAAAAGCTTCTGACCAACGCAAGCCCCGATGTGCGCAGAGATATCAATCATCTGCTGCGCTATCCGGAAGATTCCGCCGGAAGTATCATGACGGTCGAATATGTTGACCTGAAGGAGAATCTGACGGTGAATCAGGCCATTGAGCGGATCCGTAAGGTGGGGCTCGACAGTGAGACCATCAATATCTGTTATGTCTTAGATGCCCAGAGGAGACTGGTGGGAACGGTGGCTCTGCGGTATCTGCTGCTCATGGACGGCGACGAGATCATCGGTGACATCATGCATGAAAATGTCATCTCCATCAATACGCTGATGGACCAGGAGGAAGTTGCCAGACAGTTCAAAAAATACGACTTTACAGCCATGCCGGTAGTGGACAATGAGAACCGGCTGGTAGGTATTATCACCGTGGACGATATCGTGGATATCATCGAAGAAGAGACCACGGAGGATATGGAAAAAATGGCGGCTATCGTGCCCAGCGATAAGCCTTATATGAAGACCGGGGTATTTGAGACCTTCAAAAAGCGTATTCCCTGGCTGCTTCTTCTGATGGTGTCAGCTACCTTTACCGGAGCCATCATTTCTTCTTTTGAAGATGCTCTGAGTGTGTGTGCGGTACTGGTGGCATATATCCCCATGCTGATGGATACCGGCGGTAATGCCGGAAGCCAGGCGAGCGTTACAGTCATCCGTGGATTGTCCCTGAATGAGATCGAATACCGGGATGTGCCGAAGGTCGTATTCAAGGAGATCCGCGTGGCACTGATCTGCGGTATCACACTTTCCGCAGCGAACTTTGTAAAATTACTGTTATTGGATAAAGTAGGGGTGCTGGTGGCAGCATCCGTGTGCCTGACTCTGGTAGCAGCGGTAGTGATCGCAATGATCATTGGATGCCTTCTGCCGATCCTGGCAAAGCGTCTCGGCTTTGATCCGGCGGTAATGGCAAGTCCGTTTATCACTACCATCGTGGATGCAATGTCACTGTTAGTATATTTCCGCGTTGCATCTGCAATTTTAGGGCTTTAAATGCACTGGATTTATAAAAAGCGTCTGTTTTAAAACGGGCGCTTTTTTGATATTTTTTTGACAGGATGTTTTTTTTTAAGTACTTTTCCACAAGCTCTTTGCAAGGGCGGAAATTTTTGCTAGAATCAAGGAAATTAGAAAATGTAACCGCTTTCGTAAATCTTTTTCTTTAAGAGAATATTCGGGAACAGCAAAAGCAACGGAGGAATGAATCATGAGATATTTTTTTGAATCTAAAGTAGAAAAAAAGGATGCCGGATATACCATTCATATTCCTTTTAATGTATGGGAAGTATGTCATCAGAGAGAAGGCATCAAGGGAGATATCGTTCTGGATAACAATATCATCGAGTGTGAGCTTCATCCCAAGGAGAAGGGCAATTACGAGATCGTGATCACCGATGAAGCTGCTGTAAAGGTAGAGCTGGGTGTGCCCCACAAGATCCTGTTACATATTAACGGCTCCCTGATCCGTATGGACCAGAACAGCCCTTACAGCTTCGAGAACCCGATCCGCAAGATCGACAGCATGAATGTGATCATCCAGCCAGAGGATGGTCTGTGCGGCCAGGCTTGTGTCGCAATGTTAGCCGGTGTTACCATTGCAGAAGTTATCAGTGTGATGGACTGCAGAGAGTGGCAGGCTACCATGGGCCGCGTGATCTCTGCACTGAACTATTACGGCATTGACCATACCGATATCATCGTATATACCGAGGGCAGACCCGCTGTACTGCCGAAGTGCTGCATCATGATGGAGAAGATGGGACGCTTCTGCCACTATCTGGTACATTACGATGGAAAATTTTACGATTCCAACCTGGGCGTGCTGGAAGAGTACGATATGAGCAAGCTGTTAGGTTACCTTGAGATCAAATGCTGATGGAATGCAAATCCGCATTTGCGTGATTTCGATTACCTTGTTCTATTTATAAGGAAGTTCAAAAACTGTAGGTTACACAGATGTGCCTACAGTTTTTTCATAGCAAATAGGTTAATCGGCTAAAAACCCCATAATAGGGTTGCATGTTAACACGGTAAAGTGTAAAATGGAAAAGTGTGGTTTTCGTAACTTTTCAGAGCGATTACTAATTTTCTATTACAAAGGATGGGAAGAAAAATGAATCAGAAAAAGAAGATTGAAAATTATCAGCAGATTGCCATGGGAACCGGATTGCGTTATGATGAAACCAATGACTTGTTTCATGGGGAACGGGATGGGTTTGACTTTATCGTCTATGCACCCGATGCAAGATATCCGTATATGATGGTACTGCATACGGCGGCAAAAAGCGCTGACGGGTCGACATTTGACAAGCAGGCAGTGAAAGGGTTTCAGAAAAGCAGCAAGAAGATCGCGAGTTTTGGTCAGAAGAATCTGGATATCAGAGTATCACTGAAGGCACAGTCCAATGCGGAAAAATGTAAGGATACATTGAACGAAGCACTTGCAGCTACAACGACATTCCTGCGTACAAACAGTTACAGTCCATGCTGTGATCTGTGCGGTCAGAATGTAGAGACCGGAGCGTTCAGAATGGGCAGTGAATACTATCATTTATGTCCGGACTGCGAGATGAAGATGCGCAGTGACATCGCAATGAAGGCACAGCAGAAGGCGCAGAAGAAAGAAAACATCGTAGGCGGTATTGTAGGTGCCCTGTTAGGATCCCTGTTGGGAATGCTCAGTGTCCTGATCTTAAGCCAGTTGGGATATGTAGCAGCATTATCCGGTGTGATCATGGCGGTGTGCGTTCTGAAGGGATATGAGATGCTGGGCGGAAAACTGACCAAAAAGGCAGTAGTCATCAGCGCTGTGATCATGATCCTTATGACGTATTTTGCAGACCGTGTGGACTGGGCGATCATTCTGTTCAATCAGGGCGGCGGTGCGGAAGCAGGTTATAGTCTGTTCGAGTGTTATCGACTGATCCCTGCGGCACTTTCCGCAGAAATTATTGATATGGGAAGCTACATAGGCAATCTGGTTCTACAGTATCTGTTTGTGGCGCTCGGAGCAATCCCTACCGTTATCGGAAAAATGAAAGAGAAAAAAGAAGAAGGTATTATCGTAAGATTAAATTAAGCTCTTTGCTTTCAGCAGGCAATGTGGTACAATAGTACCAGTGATGTAATTCCTTATATCGTGGTATTGAGTTCAGACTTTTGACCCCGGTAGCATAATGTTGGAATTAGGGGGAAACAGAATATGAGAAAGTGGAAAGCATGGCTGTTTGCATTGGCTGTTCTCATAGGCATTGGGACTATTGGGACGGTGTCAATGAAGGCAGAAGCACAGAATCTGAATCAGGGAAAGCGGGTATTGTTTATCAGCTCGTATTCTTATGGCTGGGACACAGTCCAGACGCAGATCGAAGGAATCAAGGCGGGGGTCGACGAGAAAACCACCGTGGATTATGAATTCATGGATACGAAGCGTTTCCGGACGAAAGAGTCTACAGAAATGTTTTATACAATGTTGAAATATCATCTGGATCATTCAGATCCCTATGATGTCGTGATCGTGGGAGATGATGCCGCACTCCGTTTTGCAATGGCATTCAGAGAGGATCTGTTTGATGGTATTCCCATTGTCTTTGAAGGTGTCAATGATGAGGAATATGCCCTGGAAGCAGCGAAGAACCCTCTGGTAACCGGGATACTGGAGAAACTGTCAGTAGAAAAAAATATCGATATGGCATTAAAGGTAAACCCGTCAGCGGACAAAGTAGTGGCTATATTGGATGATTCTGTGACCGGTGAGGCGGAGCGTAAGAATTTTTACAGTGCCGAAGCAAAATATCCGGAACTGGAATTCTCTGAGATCAATTCTTCCGAACTGACAACCGCTAAGCTGCAGCAGGCAGTCAGCAAGGTGGATGAGAATACCATATTGATCTACATTGTAATGTCAAATGATGGCAGTGGTAAGCAGTATACCAATGCGCAGGCGATCCGTATGGTCGTGACTTATTCGAAGGTGCCGGTGTACCGCATGGTGGAGGATGGGATCGGTGCCGGATTGCTGGGTGGTAATGTGGTATCCATGTATAAGTCCGGAGAGATCGCAGCACAGATGGCCATGGATATCGCGAATGGTACCGACAGTGCAGAGATCAATGTGGTAAAGGACAGCCCCAACATTTATTGCGTGGATGAAGACGTCATGCGGAAGTTCGGACTGGAGGCATCAAAGTTTCCGAAAGACACCGAATTTGTAAATCATCGGGAGGGCTTTTTTGCCAGGAATCGTGAGGCTTTGATCCCGGCGCTAATACTTATCGCTGCACTCGATGTTATTATCTGCTGGGTGTGCTTCGATAATTACCGCAGACGAAAGCTGTTACAGGAGCTGGAGCAGGCACGTGCGATCATGGAATCGGCAGCCCAGCATGACTTCCTGACCGGACTGCCGAACCGCAGCAAGTTCATGAAGGATCTGGAACAGCTGATCGGAGCCCGGATCCCCTGCACGGTCATGATGCTGGATATCGATAACTTTAAGAAGATCAACGATACTTACGGACATACAGCGGGAGATGAGGCACTGCAGCAGGTAGCCAACCGGCTGAAGGACATGCAGTCCCAGATACTTACCTCTTACCGCTTTGCGGGAGATGAATTCATCCTGATCCTTCGCAGTAGTCAGAGCATGCTGGTGGAGAAGACGGCGTACCAGTGCCGTCAGGTATTTGCCAAAGATGTGACACTCTGCGGAACGAAACGGCGGATCGGAGGCAGTATCGGTATTGCAAGCTACCCTAAGGACGCCGATAATCTGGAACAGCTGATCGTATGTGCGGATGACGCCATGTATAAGGTGAAAAAGAATGGCAAAAACGATTTCGCATACTATGGGAAGTCCACAGAGGAATAAAATATCAGACAGGCGGAGTTTACAGTTCATAGAACTGTAAATACTGCCTGTTTTTTCTGCCTGTTTTGAACATAAGGTTGAAAAATAGCAGGATTATGTATATAATTAGTACTATTGACTAAAAGGAGAAAGATATCATGCGAATACTTTCAGATGCACTGGGATACGTTATGTACTTTTGCTATTACCTGGTACATAATTACGGCCTGGCTATTATTCTGTTCACTCTGATCAGTAAGATCGTCCTTTTACCGGTGTCAGTATGGGTACAGAAGAATTCCATTAAAATGGTAAAAATGCAGCCCGAGATCAACCGGATCAAAGCAAAACATTTCGGTGATGCGGACCGGATCGCAGACGAACAGTCCCAAATATTCAAGAGAGAGAAGTACAATCCTTTGGCATCTTTAATTCCCCTGGCGGTTCAGATCATTCTGTTGATGGGACTGGTGGAGGTTATCTATCATCCCCTGGATTATCTGCTGCATATGTCTCAGGATGTGATTACTGCATTTAATGGGCTGGCGATCAGTCTGGCAGGGGTGCATCCGGAGAGCTCTTCCGTTCAGCTTACGGTAGTGGAAATGATCAAGAGTGGCAACTACGCAGAGCAGTTTGCAGCATTACAGAGCAGTCTTGCCGGTGTGGATATCGCTTCTGTATTACAGCAGGTAGAGAGCATATCTCTGGATTTCTGCGGTATTAACTTGAGCTGGGTACCATCCGAAGTGGGTGGCATTGATATTATTGTGCCCATCGCAGCGGGAGTATCCGCATGGTTGTTATGTGTGGCGCAGAATGCGGCCAATGTCATTCAGGCAGAACAGTCCAAACTGAACAAATACGGTATGATGGCATTTTCCGTAGGACTTTCCCTATATCTGGGCTGGTTTGTTCCTGCAGGTGTGGCATTATACTGGATCGCCAGCAATCTGTTTGCAATCTTACAGCAGTATCTGTTAAACTGGGCCATTAATCCAAAAGACTATGTGGATTACGAAGCACTGGAGGCCAGCAAACAGGAACTGGATGAATTACAGTCTATCGGTGGCAGGAAAAAGCCTTTTGCGAGAAATCCTTATGCCAAGAGAGAGAAGAAGGACTTCAAGCGTTTCTTCTCGGTGGTGAATAAGCATCTGGTATTTTATTCCGAGAGCAGTGGCTTCTATAAATATTATCAGGGAATCATTGAATGGCTGTTAGCCCATACGAATCTGACAATTCATTATATTACCAGTGACCCTGAGGATCAGATCTTCGCACTGGCAGAAAAAGAGAACAAGATCCGTGCCTATTATATCGGGGAGAAGAAGCTGATCACCCTGATGATGAAGATGGATGCGGATGTGGTGGTCATGACCATGCCGGATATTGAAAATTTTCATATCAAGCGCAGCTATGTGAGAAAAGATATTGAATATATCTACATCCCACATGGCATGGACAGCCTGAATATGACCATGCGTACCGGATCCATGGATCATTACGATACAGTATATTGTGTCGGTAAACATCATACCGAGGAGATCCGCAAGACAGAGGAAGCCTACGGTCTTCCTCCCAAGAAGCTGATTGATTGGGGATATTGTCTGTTAGACCGCATGATCGAAGATTACAAGAAGGCAGACAAGACACCTCATGAGAAAAAGCATATTCTCATCGCGCCCTCCTGGCAGAAAGACAACATTGTGGACAGCTGTCTCGAAGGTATGCTGGATGATCTGTCAGGTAAGGGCTATGAAGTGGTAGTGCGTCCTCATCCCCAGCAGGTACGCTTACAGCAGGACAAGATGGACCGCCTGAAAGAGCGTTATGCGAATAATCCGGATATTGAGATCCAGACCGATTTTTCATCCAACAGCACGGTATTTGAGGCAGACCTGCTGGTGACCGACTGGTCCGGTATCGCTTATGAATATGCGTTTGCCACGAACAAACCGGTACTCTTCGTGGATACTCCCATGAAAGTCATGAATCCGGAGTATCAGAAGATCGACACTGTACCTATCAATATCTGGATGCGTGATGTCATCGGAGACCGCCTGGATCCTGCGAAGACAGAGGAGACCGAAAGTAAGGTCAGAAATCTGCTGGAGCAAAAAGATGCTTATCATGATAAAATTGAAAAAATTGTAGAAGAGTATGTATACAACCTGGGCAACAGTGCCGAGGTAGGTGCGAAATACATCGTACAGGCAGTGCAGGAACAGATCAAAAAAGCAAAAGAACAATAAGCTGTAAAACAGAAATTACAAATAAATAAAAAGTAAAAGAAAGAGGTAAGTAAAATTATGAAGAAATTAAGTAAGATCGCACAGGTTGCATTTTTTGCAGCAGCATTTGCGGTACTGTTTTCCGGAACAGCCGATGCTTATATCGATCCTTCGGTTATGAACTATGCGATTCAGGCAGTAGCCGGAGTAGTGATCGCAGTGGGTGCAGCAGCCGGTATTTACTGGAGAAAGGCAAAAAAGAAGATCGACAAGAGCCTTGGTATTGATGAGAACAGAAACAAAGAAGTAGAGTCCGATGACATTATGATGGATCAGGCAGAGGATAAGCAGGACAAGTAAGCAGGAGAAATATTTAGAAATGAAAAAACGGGATAAGAAACAATTACTGCCGGGCATTGTTTTGTCAGTTGCTGTTGGTTTTTTAGTGTTTTTATATGCACCGATAGATTTGTATTGTAGCAATGCAGATGAATTTTGGTTTGACTTTGGAATATTGTTTACTGCGGCATTGGGGTTATTTGCAGTCTGCGTGGCTGTCATGAGTCTTGTATATATTGTGCTATGGCTGATACATCCTGTCGCATACCGCATAGGACTGGCAGGTGGATTTATTGCATTGATCTGTACCTATGTCCAGGGTAACTTTATGGTAAAAAAGCTTCCACCGCTGGATGGAACTACGATCGATTGGGGTAACTATACTGCTTTGAGAACAGAAGGGATTATCCTTTGGATAGTCGTGGCGGTTATTACGGCTGCTATGTGCATATTCCTGAAGAAGGAATTGTTTACGAAGACAGTCATGTATCTTAGCACATGCCTTACTCTGATGCTGCTTGTGACAGCGGTGAGTGTTACACTTACCAGTGGCGTATTGCAGGAAAAAGCGCATTATCAGATCGGCGCGGACAAAGAGTTTGTAATGTCGGACGATCAGAATTTTGTGATCTTATTATTGGATACAGTAGATGCCAGAACATTTTCAAAGTTGCTTGAAGATCATCCGGAATACTACAAAGACTTTCAGGACTTTACTTATTTTGAAAATACTGTTGGAGCTTATTCCTGTACAAAACGCTCAATTCCCTTTATTCTATCCGGAGACTGGTATGAAAACGATGAGCCGTTCGATGAATACATGTGCAATATGTATGAGGTATCACCGTTATTTAATGCCTTACAGGAGAAGGGCTACAACATGGAGCTCTGTGATACTGAGTTGTACATGAATGACGATATTGCCAAGATGTTCAGCAATGTGTACAGAGTTGACTTTAAATTAAGCTCTTATACGAAATTTGCCAAACCTTTATTAAAACTGATAGGTTTCAGATATGCACCGTTTGAATTGAAGAAAAAGTGTATTTTCAAATCCGCGGCTTTTGATGAATTGGTCAGAGTGGAAAATATAGGTGAAACTTATAGCTTCACCACATCGGATTATCAGTTTAAGGGGCATCTGGACACCGTAGGAATTACAACCGAGAATTCAAATCCTAAATTCAAATTTTTTCATCTGGATGGAGCGCATGTTCCCTTCATCTATGATAAGAATATGAATATCATTGATGAACATGAGGGAACCTTTGAGATGAGCGTGGAAGCTGTAATGCTGGAGGCAGCAGATTATGTGGAAAAGCTACGCGAAAGTGGAGCTTATGATAATACAGTACTTATTATCATGGCAGACCATGGATATAACGGCAGCCTGGAAGAATCCGGAGACGAAGCCTGGATGAGACAGTGCCCGCTGTTAATGATAAAGGGTCGCAGTGAAAGCCACGACACGATGCAGATATCACAGGCACCGGTCAGCTTTGCAGATCTGCAGGAGGCATATTTGCGCCTGTTGGACGGACAGCAGAGTGAAGCTGCATTTGATTGGAAAGAAGGAGATGTGAGAGAACGCCGTTTCCTGAAGTATTCTTTCCTGGACGAAGATCATATAACGGAATACCTGCAGACAGGACATGCGTTCAACAGAGACACAATGGTTCTTACCGGAAGAGAATTTAATCGATAAGAATACCAGGGGAGACAGATAAATAAAACAAGCAAATGAAAAGAAGGAAAGAATGAGTATGCAGGCTATTATTTTAGCAGCGGGAATGGGAAAAAGGTTAAAAGAATTAACAAGCAATGCCACCAAATGTATGGTCGAAGTAAACGGTGTCACCATGATAGAAAAGACACTGGGACATTTAGAAAAGCTTGGGCTTAAGCGCATTGTGTTTGTCATCGGCTATGAAGGGCAGAAACTGAAAAGCTATGTCGAAAGCTTAAATATCAAAACCCCGTTAGAGTTTATTGACAATGATGTCTATTATAAGACCAACAATATCTATTCCTTATATCTTGCCAAGGAAAAACTTGTAGAGGATGACACCCTGTTGTTGGAATCTGATCTTGTCTATGAAGAAGCCGTGATCCGTAAACTGGTAGATCATCCGTATTCGTCTCTGACACTGGTGGATAAGTTTGAGAGTTGGATGGACGGAACCTGTGTTACGCTGGATGAAGATGACAATATTACAGCTTTTTTGAGTAAGAGAGAATTTGATTTTAGCAAGACAGATGAATACTATAAAACGGTAAATTTATATAAGTTCAGTAAAGAATTCTCCCAGAAGCATTATGTTCCGTTTTTGGAAGCATATTGTAAGGCACTTGGAACAAATGAATATTACGAACAGGTGCTGAAGGTCATTACATTCCTGGATGATCCTCAGATCAAGGCTGTTAAGCTGAATGGAGAAAAATGGTATGAAATAGATGATGTGCAGGATCTGGACATCGCAGAGACCTTGTTTGCCACGAAGGAAGAACGGCTGAAGAGAATGCAGAGCCGCTATGGCGGATATTGGAGATATCCTAAATTGTTGGACTTCTGTTATCTTGTGAATCCGTACTTCCCCTGCCGTAAGCTTGTTGATGAAATGAAGAGCAATTTTGAGACACTTTTGACGGAGTATCCTTCCGGAATGAGTGTAAACAGCCTGATCGCTGCAAAGGATTTCGGATTACATAAGGATCAGATGGTTGTAGGAAACGGGGCAAGCGAACTGATCAAGTCTCTTATGGAGCAGCTGCCGGGGAAAATAGGTGTGGTAAAGCCTACATTTGAAGAATATCCGAATCGCAAAAATGCAGAGGATGTCATTGTTTTTCTGCCATCGAATGAAGACTATTCTTATTCAGCAGAGGATCTGATGAACTACTATGCAGATAAAGATATTAAAACATTGCTGTTGATCAATCCCGATAATCCTTCCGGCAATTATATACCGAAAAAAGATGTGCTGTTGTTGGCAGCGTGGGCAGAAGAAAGAGAGATCTGCCTCATTGTGGATGAATCTTTTGTGGACTTTGCGGATGAAGCTGACAGTTCTCTTCTGGAACAGGCAGTTCTGACACAATATCCTCATCTGTTCGTAATGAAGAGTATCTCCAAGAGCTATGGAGTACCGGGCATCCGTCTGGGAATTTTAGCAGGAGATAATAAAGAAATGATTGCAAAATTGAAAAAGGATGTCTCTATATGGAATATTAATTCCTTTGGAGAATTCTATCTTCAGATCTACGAAAAATATGCCAAAGATTATAAAGCAGCTATGGATAAGTTCCGACAGGAAAGAAGAGCTTTCGTAAATGCATTGGCAGAAGTGCGGGGATTGCGCGTGATCCCTTCTCAGGCCAATTATCTGCTCTGTGAATTAACAAATGGAGAATCTGCAACAAAGCTGGCAGAAGATCTTCTGGATGAAGATAATATTTTGATTAAAGATTTGTCCACCAAAAAAGGATTTGAAGGCAGAAATTATATCCGGATCGCGATCAGAGATGAAAAGGACAATGAAAAACTGGTAGCGGCTCTTAAAAAGAAGTTAAATTAATTACTTTTCCGGTGATAGAATCCGCAGGAATGAGTCCTATCTTATCGGAACGGCTGTCTATACTTTCCGGACGATTGTCTCCTAATACGAAATATTCATCGCTACCTAAAATTATGGGAACAGAGGCATTTCCCGGATCGGTTAGAGCCGGAGCATCTGAAAAATAGGGCTCGTAGAGAGGTGAACCGTTGATATAGACAGTTCCGTCCATGATCTGAACAGTCTCACCGGGAAGACCGATCACACGTTTTAGAATCATTCGGTTGTCAAGAGCTTCTGAGCGGATGGTGATAATATCAAAACGGGAAATCTGTTCGGGAATGCCAAATTTTTGTACCAGTAAAAAAGATCTGGAATGGCAGGTGGGCTCCATGGATCTCCCGGAGACCTGATAAAGCTGCACGCCGTAATGACTGATCAGAAAAATAAGACATCCGATACACAGTATGGACAGTAAATAGTGAGAGATTTTAGACGGCATAAGGACTCCTTTCTTAAAACTGCTTAATTTACGGATATAGTAGCATGCGAAAACAGATCATGCAAGAACAGAACATATTATAAATGATGAAAAAGAGGGATAACATATGAAAGTATTACTGGTGAACGGAAGCGGACATGCGAAGGGATGCACCTATACTGCACTGGAAGAGGTAGCGGGTGCGTTGGAGAAGAACGGTATCGAGACAGAGATCATTCAGGTAGGCGTAGAGCCCATCGCCGGATGCATCGGCTGCGGTGCCTGCTTAAAGACCGGAAAATGCTTCCGTGAGGACGGCGTCAATGAATTCGTAGAAAAAGCGAAGACCGCAGATGGATTCGTGTTCGGATCTCCCGTGCATTATGCATCGGCATCCGGCATGATCACTTCTTTCTTAGATCGGGCTTTTTATGGTAAGAGTGCACTTTTCCAGGGCAAGCCCGGCGCCTGCGTTGTCAGCTGCAGACGTGGCGGAGCCTCCGCGGCTTTTGATCAGTTGAACAAATATTTTACCATTAACTGTATGCCGGTGGTATCCAGTCAGTACTGGAACCAGGTCCACGGCAATACACCGGAAGAAGTGAAACAGGATCTGGAAGGTATGCAGACCATGCGCACATTGGGCAATAATATGGCGTGGCTGTTAAAATGTATAGAAGCAGGCAAAGCTGCCGGTGTGAGTTTCCCGGAGAGAGAACCGGCGCAGAAGACCAACTTTATCCGATAAATACGACAGACCGGACAGGAAAAGGAGACAGACGAAACTATGGCACAGTGGCAGGGATTGGGAAGATATCCGGAAAATGCAGATCCAAAAGACTGCCCCGCAGCGGGAGAACTGTTGGCTTACGTGGACGGAAGCTATCAGGATGCACTGAAAAAATACGGTTTTGGCTGTATTTTCATCCTTCCCGACGGACGGATCTATACAGAATACGGTAACGGCGATAACCCGGACTCCCTGAAACAGCGAAATGTCTCCGGAGAGATGCTGGGAGCCATGTATGCGGTACGGTTTGCCTTAAACAGTGGATTTCGAGCCATTGAGATCCGGTATGATTACGAGGGGATCGAAAAATGGGTCACCGGTGCGTGGAAGAGCAAAAATGAACTGACACAGAAATACGCACAGACCATGAGAGGCTGGGGACAGAAGATACAGATCCGCTTCACGAAAGTACCGGCACATTCCAAGGTAAAATACAATGAACTCGCGGACGAGACAGCAAAACTCGGCGTGGCGAACGGTAACGGAATTCCCAAGGTGAAGAGTCTTAGCGATTTCGAGGCGGCGGATGCCGCAGAGAGGATGCAGGATGCGGCTGAATAAATATCTGGCACAGTGCGGTGTATGCTCCAGGAGAGATGCGGACAAACTCATCGAACAGGGAAAAGTCTTAGTCAACGGTCAGGTCGCAGGAATGGGACAGCAGGTGTTAGAGACGGATACCGTACAGGTGGGAAAAAAGATTTTACAGGGGAAACAGACCTGCAAAGTCCTGGCTTTCTACAAGCCGGTGGGCGTCGTCTGCACAGAGCGGGATCCACATGCGGAGAAAAAGATCATGGACATGATCCGCTGCCCGGAGAGATTGACCTATGCCGGACGCCTGGACAAAGATTCCGAGGGACTGATCCTTCTGACCAACGACGGAGACCTTATCAATGCCATGATGCGGGGAGCAAACCGCCATGAAAAAGAGTACATTGTAAAGATCGACCGGGAAATAACACCCGATTTTTTGGAGATAATGAGAAAAGGCATCTATCTGAAGGATCTTGATATCACTACCAGAGAATGTAAGATAGAAAAAATAGGAAAATATACATTCCAGATCATACTGACTCAGGGAGTCAACAGACAGATCCGCCGGATGTGCGAAGCCTGCGGAGCGAAAGTGAGATCCTTAAAAAGGATCCGCGTCATGAATATCCGCCTGGGAGATCTGAAGCCCGGAGAGTGGCGTGAGGTCACAGGGGGAGAACTGGAAACGCTTCTGACAGATACCGGAATGTTAAATCGTAAATAATCTTTTAAAGGCAGGAACACAATATGCAGTCTTCCAAGATAGACCGGATCAAATATCTGGTAGAACAACTGAATGCGGCTTCGGAGAGCTATTATGCCAAAGATCGGGAGATCATGAGCAATTATGAATACGATAAGCTCTATGATGAACTGGTGGAACTGGAAAAAGAGACAGGTGTTACCCTGGCGAACAGCCCCACGGTGAATGTGGGCTACGAAGCGGTGGATGAGCTTCCCAAGGAACGTCACGAGAGTCCGATGCTGTCTCTGGGTAAGACCAAAAGCCGGGAAGAACTGCGGGACTGGCTGCAGGGCAACCCTGCAATTTTAAGCTGGAAACTGGACGGACTGACCATTGTGTTGACCTATCGTGAAGGAAAACTTGCAAAAGCGGTTACCCGGGGAAACGGTGAGATCGGGGAAGTTATCACGAATAACGCTCGTACTTTTAAGAATCTTCCGTTAAATATTTCTTATACCGGGGAACTGATCCTGCGGGGCGAGGCGGTTATCACTTACAGTGATTTCGAGAAGATCAACGGTGAGATCGCAGATGCAGAGGCGAAATATAAGAATCCCAGAAATCTGTGTAGTGGATCTGTTCGACAGCTGAATAATGAGATCACGGCAAAGCGTAACGTCAGATTCTATGCGTTTACCCTGGTAAAAGCCGACGGTGTGGATTTTCATGATTCCAAGGAAGCACAGTTTGCGTTTTTACAGGAACAGGGATTTGCGGTCGTGGAGCATGTGGCGGTGACGGAAGAAAATATTCTGTCAGCCATCGAAGACTTTGAACACAAAATTGAACATTACGATATTCCCTCCGACGGACTGGTGCTTACCTATGAAAGCATCAGCTATGGACAGTCCCTGGGCAGAACTGCAAAATTCCCCAGAGATTCCATTGCTTTTAAATGGGCGGATGAACTTCGCGAGACTACTTTAAAAGAGATCGAATGGAGTGCCAGCCGCACCGGCCTGATCAATCCGGTAGCCATCTTCGAGCCGGTAGAGCTGGAGGGTACCACAGTCAGCCGTGCTTCGGTGCACAATATCAGCATATTACGTTCCCTTCGACTGGGGATCGGAGATCACATTACAGTCTATAAGGCGAATATGATCATCCCCCAGATCGCAGAGAATCTGACCGGTAGTGACAACGTGGAGATCCCGAAGGTCTGCCCTGTCTGCGGACAACCTACCGAGATCCGTCAGATGAATGAAGTACAGACATTGTATTGCACCAATGAGAAATGCCCGGCGAAGGAGATTAAGGCATACACCTTATTCGTCAGCCGTGATGCCCTGAATATCGATGGGCTCTCCGAAGCTACATTGGAGAAAATGATCGATCAGGGCTTCATCCACGAATATGCTGACCTGTTCCGGCTGGATCGTTATAAGGAAGTAATCACACAGATGGAGGGCTTCGGAGAGAAGTCTTATCAGAATATGATAGACAGCATTGAAGCTGCGCGCCATACGACGCTGCCCCGCCTGATCTACGGACTGGGAATCGCGGGGATCGGTGTGGCCAATGCCAAGGTGCTCTGCAGATATTTTGATTATGATCTGGAGAAAATGCAGTCAGCAGACACAGAGACCTTAAGTGCTATCCCCGGTGTGGGAGAAGTGCTTGCCGGGGCATTTACGGAGTATATGTCCGATGCGGAGAACCTGGAACAGATCGAACATCTGAAACAGTTCCTGACCATTGAGGTGCCTCAGGTGGATGAAAATGCACAGACACTATCCGGTATGAGTTTCGTCGTAACCGGAAGTCTGAACCATTATGCCAGCCGTAATGATCTGAAAGAAGTCATCGAGGAGAGAGGCGGTAAAGTCACCGGCAGTGTGACGGGGAAGACCACCTGCCTGATCAACAATGACATTACCTCGACTTCTTCCAAAAATAAAAAAGCCAAGGAGCTTCAGGTCCCGATCCTGACAGAGGAGGATTTCCTGAAGACTTATAATATTCCTTACGAGGAATAAGTAGACCTGGAGGAAAATGAAATGCCTATTAAGACACAAAATGATCTGCCTGCCAAAGAGATACTGGAGAACGAAAATATATTCGTCATGGACGAATTCCGTGCTCTGCATCAGGATATGCGTCCACTGCAGGTATTGATCTTAAACAATATGCCGGTAAAGCAGGACACGGAGCTGCAGCTGCTGCGTGCCTTGTCCAATACCCCTTTGCAGGTGGATGTGACCTTCATGAATACCAAGACCCATGTGTCATTGAATACCCCTGCAAGCCATCTCAATAAATTCTATACCACCTTTGATGAGATCAAAGACCGCACCTTCGATGGACTGATCGTCACCGGAGCACCGGTGGAAGATATCACCTTTGAAGAGGTGGATTACTGGGAGGAGACCTGTAAGATCTTAGACTGGGCGGAGACCCATGTGACTTCCACCTTGCATATCTGCTGGGCGGCGCAGGCCGGATTCTACCATTATTATGGTATTAACAAGAGACAGCTGCCGCAGAAGCTGTTTGGTGTCTACGAACATAAAGTATCCAACCGGAAAATACCGTTAGTGCGTGGCTTTGATGATATTTTCCTGGCACCGCACAGCCGCCATACCGAGACTCCTTCCGAAGCCATTCATGCCTGTAAGGATCTGACGATCCTGGCGGAATCCGAGAAAGCCGGTGTATTCCTGGCTATCGCAGAGGAAGGCAAGAAAATCTTCGTGGCGGGACACCCGGAATATGACCGTTATACGTTGAACAATGAGTATCACAGAGACCTGGACAAGGGACTGCCGATCCAGGTTCCCTATAATTATTATCCGGATGATGATCCGGAGCAGAGACCACTGTTACAGTGGAGATCCCATTGCAATAACCTTTACAGCAACTGGCTGAATTATTACGTATATCAGGCAACACCGTATGACCTGGCTCAGATCCGGTAACACACGTGGAATATCGTGCGCATTTTGCTACAATAAATTGATAAAAAAATAATAGATATCACTGTTCGTCAAGCTGCCTGTATGGTAAAATACATATCATACAAGCAGCTTTTCATATATTACGAAAGCAGAAAGAATGAGGGAGTACATATGGAAATTAACATTGGTATTATCGCAATCGTCGTATTGGCCATTGCCATTCTGGCCATCCTGGCATCCGGTTATGTGAAGGCATCACCGAACAAAGCCTACATCATCTCCGGTATCAAGAGAGAGCCCAAGGTCCTGATCGGACGTGCCGGCATCAAGATCCCCTTCCTGGAGAAAAAGGATGAACTGATCCTGAAGCAGATCAGTATCGACATCAAGACCAATGGCTATATCCCCACCAAGGATTTCATCGGTGTAGATATTGACGCCGTGGCTAAGGTCAGAGTCCTGACCCAGAGAGATGTTACCGTGAATGCCAAAGGGGAAGTAGTGGCAGGTGCCGATTCTAATAAGAGGATCACCACCGAGATGGCTAACGCAGCCATGAAGAACTTCCTGAACATGAACGAAGATCAGATCCGCGATGCGCTGACCGATTCCTTACAGGGTAACATGCGTGAGATCATCGGTACCCAGTGCCTGAAGGAGCTGTGTAATGATCGTAAGACCTTCGGTGACGAGGTTCAGGCGAAGGCGCAGAAGGATATGAATGCCCTGGGTATCTGGATCGAGTCCTGCAACATCCAGAAGATCGAGGATGAGAACAACCTGATCACTGCTTTAGGACAGGATAACATGTCCCAGATCCAGAAGGACGCTTCCGTAGCAAAGGCACAGGCAGACAGAGATGTGGCCATCGCCAGAGCACAGGCGCAGAAGGATGCCAATGATGCACAGGTTATCGCAGAGACCGAGATCGCCCAGAAGCAGACCGAACTGGCGATCAAGAAGGCTGAACTGAAGAAAGAATCTGATATCAAGAAGGCAGAAGCCGACGCAGCATATAAGATCCAGGAGGAGGAACAGCGTAAGACCGTGGAGATCACCACAGCGAACGCGAACCTGGCCCGTCAGGAGAAGGAACTGGAATTAAAGGAAAGAGAAGTATCCATCAAGGAGAAAGCTCTGGAAGCTGAGGTCAAGAAGACCGCAGAAGCGAATAAATACGCAGCACAGCAGAAGGCAGATGCCGAGCAGTACGAGAGACAGAAGAGAGCGGAGGCAGAACTCTTCGAGATCCAGAGACAGGCAGAAGCTGAGAAAGCAAAATCCGAGGCAGAGAGATTCGCCAAGGAGCAGGCGGCAGAGGCAGTCAAGGCAGCCGGACTGGCAGAGGCAGCCGCTGTAGCAGCCAAAGGTAAAGCAGAAGCAGAAGCCATCCAGGCGAAGGCAGAGGCAGAGGCAGCCGGTATCCTGAAAAAAGCAGAAGCTATGAAGCAGTACGGCGACGCTGCAAGACAGCAGATGGAGCTGGATACTCTGAAGGTATACTTCGAGCAGCTGCCCAAGATCGCAGAGGCTGTGGCTAAGGGCTACATGAACGTAGATTCCATCAAGATGTTCGGCGGCGATTCCAGCAAGCTGGCAGGTGATATCATGACCACCGTGACCCAGGTCACCGACGGCATCAAAGAGTCCACCGGACTCGATATCAACGAGATGCTGGCAAAGGGATTTGCCAAGGAAAAGGCAGAAGATACAAAGCCTGTAGAGAATGTAGAGAAGAACGACACCGGTAACGATTATCAGGAAGTATAAAGCCGGAATAGAGCTTGCGGTTCGGAATAGTACTTGCCATACGGAATAGTGCTTGTCATAAATGATATATTGTCATAAACTGAGGGTATAGAGACGGAAATTTAGTCTCTGTACCCTTAGTTTTTATGCTTTGCGGGAAAGCATGCTTTACTCCTGCACAATTTTGAAGAGAAGGGCACAGACACCGCCGTAAGCTCAATCTGTGCCCACGAAAAAGAGCGAGAAGGGCACAGACACCGCCGTAAGCTTAAGCTGTGCCCACAAAAAAGAGCGAGAAGGGCACAGACGCTGCCGTGAACTCAATCTGTGCCCATGGAAAAGAGCGAGAAGGGCACAGACACCGCCGTAAGCTCAATCTGTGCCCACGAAAAAGAACGGGAAGGGCACAGACACCGCCGTAAGCTTAAGCTGTGCCTACAAAAAAGAGCGAGAAGGGCACAGACGCCGCCGTAAGCTTAAGCTGTGCCTACAAAAAAGAGCGAGAAGGGCACAGACACCGCTGTAAGCTCAATCTGTGCCCACGAAAAAGATCGGGAAGGGCACAGCAGCCGCCGTAAGCTCAATCTGTGCCCATGGAAAGGAAAAATATAATATATGACAACAGCGGATGCAAAAGCTACACAAGAAGCAAAAGAATTATTGGAATACCTCAAAAATACAGCGGGACAGCAGATCATCACCGGTCAGCACACCCAGACCATCCCCTGTGAGGAGATTGCCTATATCCGGCAGACCACTGGAAAAGAGCCAAAGCTGCGCGGTTTTGAACTGCTGGCGTATTCTCCGAATATCAATTATGCAGACGCTTCCCCAGAATGCCTGAAGGAAGTGGAAGAGAATAAAGGCACGGTAGAGACCGCCCTGCAGTGGGCTAGAGCGAACCGCCCGGATAAAGTGAACGACACGGGTACAGAGAACAGCACAGACTATGCCACCGGCGGTATCCTCACCTTCAGTTTCCACTGGTTCTCGCCCTTAGGCGGCAGAGACAAAAGCTTCTACACCGAGCATACCGATTTCGATGCGACGAAAGTATTACAGGAAGGAACCCCGGAGCGCGCAGCGTTCTACGCAGACATGGATGTGATCGCAGACATCCTGCGACGTTTCCAGGACGAGAACATCCCCATCCTCTGGCGCCCCTTCCACGAATCCTACGGCACATGGTTTTGGTGGGGAGCAAAGGGCGCGAAAGTCGCAAGAGACTTATACCGATTGATGTTCGATTATTATACCGGAGAAAAGAACCTGCATAACCTGCTCTGGGTCTGGAACTGCGATATAGAGGAAGCCTACCCCGGAGATGAATACGTGGATGTAGTATCCATAGATGTCTACCTCCCGGAGTATCAGTCCACAGACTATGCGGATGCCTATGAGAAACTGGTGGCAGCCACCTCCCGTGACAAAGTGGCTGCCCTGGCAGAAGTGGGATACCTTCCCGATGTGGAGCTTTTGCAAAAAAGCAGAATCCCCTGGGCCTACTACATGACCTGGTCCAAGGAATTCTGCATTGGTGAAAAATATAACCGTGTAGAAAATCTGAAGAAAATGTATGACAGTGAATACGCGGTGACACTGTGAAAGCCTATTTTATAAAAAGCACAATCTCTTTGATTTTCAAGAAGTATTGACTTTTATTCCTGTCATAAAAAATTGAACTAATATAACCTTGTTATCTTAAATAGTCAAGCCTGTTCACTTTTACATTCTGAGGTTGTTTCATAAAAAATGTAAATCCTCGTTCTATATAGATATAATTAAAGCATTTATTTTTACTGAAAAAACTGTTTTTTTATTGCTTTTACAAAAAAATCGGTTATAGTAACGTTTTCTCTATCAGTATATTTAAGGAGCTTTCATTATGGATAAAATCAGTTCTGAAACAACTAAAAATCTGTTTGCTGAATATGTTATGCCCACCTACGCACCGCAGTTGGTATTCGCACGTGGAGAAGGAGCTTATCTGTTTGATCCGGAAGGCAACCGTTATCTTGACTTTGCTGCAGGTATTGCTGTATGCAATCTCGGACACTGTCATCCGGCAATTACCGAAGCCATTCGCAAACAGGCTGGCGAGCTCCTGCATGTATCAAATCTCTTCATGAATACCAAAGCTCCGCAATTGGCTCAAAAACTTATAGAAAGCGGATTTGACGGTAAGGTTTTTTTCTGCAATTCCGGAGCGGAAGCAAACGAAGGTTTGATAAAATTTGCCCGGAAATGGGGTAATCAGACTGGTAGAAATGAAATAATTGCCATGGAAGACTCGTTTCATGGTAGAACGCTTGCTACTTTAGCGGCAACCGGACGCAGTAAATACCGGAAAGGTTTCGAACCGGATGTAACCGGTTTTAAACATGTAAAATTTAATGATATTGAAGCTCTGAAGGCAGCTATTACTTCCAAAACATGTGCAGTTCTGATGGAACCTGTACAGGGAGAAGGTGGTATTATTCCGGGAAAACCGGAATATATTAAAGCTGTACGTCAGCTTTGTGATGAAAAAAATATTTTGCTGCTGTTTGATGAAGTTCAATGCGGAATTGGACGTGTTGGTGAACTATATGCGCATCAGCTTTATGGTGTTGAACCGGATGCCTTTTCATTAGCAAAAGCTCTTGGGAATGGATTGCCGATCGGAGCATTTTTGGTAACACATAAATACGCCGATATTTTAACAGTTGGAACTCATGCTTCCACTTTCGGCGGCAATGCTGTTTCTGCTGCTGCTGCTATTGCTGTAATAGATACAATCAAGAAAGACAATATTCTTGAACATGTTAAGAAAATTGGAGATTATTTACAAAATCGTTTACGCGAAATTACTGCCGGATATGACTTTGTACAGGAAGTACGCGGTAAAGGGTTAATGATTGGAGTTGTTCTGGATTCTTCTGCAGCTCCGTTACAGAAAATTTTGATGAAATACAATCTTATAACTTTAACTGCCGGAGAAACAGTATTGCGTCTGGTGCCGCCTTTAATTATAACTGAAAAAGAGTGCGAAGAAGCGTTGGCAGCAATTGAAAAAGGATTGAAAGAGTTCTCTGACTTAAAACGTGAGGAGAGTAAAATATGAAAAAAGATCTTTTAACATTAAATGATATAAATACAGACGAGCTGGAGCAGATATTTACTCTAGCTGAAAAACTTAAAAAAGAACGCGGTAAATCAAACTATTTTCCATTATCAGGAAAAAGCGTTGGTATGATTTTTGCCAAATCATCAACGCGTACCAGAGTATCATTTGAAGTTGGAATACGTGAACTTGGAGGAAATCCTCTATATCTGAACTCTGCTTCCATGCAGGTTGGACGGGGAGAAACTATTGCAGATACAGCAAAAGTTCTCAGCCGTTATCTGCACGGAGTGGTAATTCGTACTTTCAGTCATTCAGATGTGGAAACTTTGGCAAAAGAAGCTACTTTTCCGGTAGTAAATGCACTTACTGATGAATATCATCCCTGTCAGATTCTGGCAGATATGATGACGGTAAAAGAGCATTCTAAAAAGCCTTTAAATGAAATAAAAATGGTATTTGCCGGAGATGGTTCTTCAAATATCTGTAATTCTTTGATGTTAGCTTCAAAGCTTACCGGAATGAACCTGGTAGTCGCTGCCCCTGAAGAATATCGGCCATGCGAAAATATTCTTAATTCTGCCCCCAAAGTTACATGGGAAAAAGATATCATGAAGGCTGCAGAAAATGTCGATTATCTTTATACTGATGTATATGTATCAATGGGGTTTGAAGATGAATCCAAAGAACGTTTGGCCATTTTAAAACCATATCAGGTTAATAAAGCGGTTATGAATCAGGCGAAACCTGAAGCAAAATTTCTTCACTGTCTCCCTGCACACCGTGGAGAAGAAGTTTCAGCTGATGTTATGGATTCACCGGCTTCAATTGTATTTGATCAGGCTGAAAACCGGTTGCATGTACAGAAAGCGGTTTTATCACTGCTGTTTGAAAATTTCTATAAATAGTTTGGTAACATTTTGCTATGACTGTTTTAGAAATGATTTTATTGGCACTTGGTGTGTCTGTTGATGCCTTTTCTGTATCGGTATCACGAAGTATGATATGCCACAAAAAGGTTTGGAAAAATGCTGCTTCGGCAGCATTTTTTTTCGGTGGATTTCAATTTGTAATGCCAATGATAGGCGGTTGGATAAGCAGTTTTATCGGGCCATTTCTTTATTCTGTCGATCACTATATTGCCTTTATTCTTCTTGCATTGGTCGGCGGAAAAATGATTTGGGAATCAATACATGTTGAAGATCAAACAGAACTCACTGAGTCAGAAGAAAATCCTTTTGGTTTAAAAATTCTTTTTCTTCTCGGTATTGCAACCAGTATAGATGCAATGGCAGTTGGAGCATCTATCATTCTTGCCGGAAATAATTTTATAAAGATTCTACTTCCTGCATCCATTTTAATGGGTATAATAACAGGATTAATATCATTTATAGGAGTTTTAACTGGCAAACTTGCCGGAAAGTTATTAAACTTCAAAATGGAACTAATTGGCGGCACTGTTATTATATTAATAGGATTAAAAATCTTGATAGAACATCTTGTATTGGGAAAATAATTTGCCTTTTGCAATTCTAACCGCTATATTCTCAATAAATAAACTTGAATAATAAATAAAGGAGAATATCATGGGCGGTAATTGCAATTACGATGAGTTAAATTTTATCCATCAGCAAATGCAGATAGGTGATACCTGGCGTATATTCCGTATAATGGCAGAATTTGTCGAGTCATTTGAATCAATGTCCCGTTATAAAATGCTGGTAACAGTATTCGGTTCAGCCAGAACAAAACCTGAAGAATTATACTATCAGGAAGCAGAAAAATTAGGCCGCATCCTGGTAGAAAACAAATACGGCGTATTAACTGGTGGTGGCGGCGGAATAATGGAAGCTGCCAACAAAGGTGCTTTTGAAGCTAAAGGTGTATCTATAGGTTTGAATATTGATCTGCCGCATGAACAACATCCTAATCCGTATCAAACTCTTGATTTATCATTCAGATATTTCTTCATTCGTAAAGTATGTTTTTTAAAATACGCTGTAGGTGCAGTAATTTTTCCCGGAGGATTCGGCACCCTGGATGAGCTTTCAGAATCTTTAACTTTGGTGCAAACTAAAAAGATTAATCGAATACCCATTGTTCTTGTAGGTAAAAAATTCTGGAAACCTATGTTAAACTGGATTGATGAATACCTGCTTGCCAATAATCTCATAAGCGAACCGGATAAAGAGCTTTATCATCTGGTCGACAGTGCAGAAGAAGCAGTCAATTATATTGTAAAATGTCATCAATTCGGTATTCAAAATACTGTAATTTACGAAAACTGATAGTGAAATAACGTTGTTATTAACCCTGTTAAAAAAATGTTAAGATTCTGTTTAATGGCTGTGCGTTTTATTTGTCGATAATCAAACAAGATTTTTCAAACATAGTTATAAACAGCAAAAAAAACATTTTTTAAGCTCATTTTCAGTATTTATTAACAAGTTAACAAGCTATAATAATATCAATAATCTTTAATTAAAGAATAAAGAAACTATTATGATTGAACTGGACTTCTTTTTAAAACGTATACGTCGTGACTTTTTTGAAGATTTAAGAAAGGCTGAGCTATACTTTGCTCCCGGAAAAGATATGGAAAGCAAAAAGGAAATACCATTGCTAGATTATATTCCGATGAGCGAAAATGATGAATGGGGACAAAACTATACAGTCGGCTTTTTTAAA
>ERZ832522.909-NODE-909-length-41961-cov-8.105426_pt1 | contig 41961 bp, 42 predicted proteins | sample MGYA00519951_ERZ832522 | MGnify/ENA primary metagenome ERZ832522 (study PRJEB31850, sample SAMEA3708728) | human gut metagenome | biome: human gut; feature: human-associated habitat; material: faeces | place: China | collected 2014 ... | reverse complement strand
TTCATGACAATAGAATGTTCGCGGAGCGTGCATTCTATTGTATTGCGAATGGCGCAGGTGAACAGTAACGTTTTTACAAGTGCTATAAGTATAAAAAAGGCGGCTTGTTCTGTCAAGAAGTATGCGGAGAGAGTTTTTCGACCCGGCGATCGACGGCTGCGCTCCGCTGTCAACGGCTCCGGACAGCTCTGTCGCCCGGGTGTGTATGTAATCTATGAGTATCCCTTTGCACCAAAGGGCGTGGAATGATGTCATAAGGAAAATAGAAGAATGTATCCTTGAATATGGTGGTATAAACAGTTGACAAAATAGAATAATGGATATATTATATGGGTATCAATTGATACCTTGGAGGGGATGCGTTGGCTGAAGAAACAAAAGCTCGAATTGAAAGTGAGTTAGAAGTAAAAGCGTATATTCAAGATTTAAAATTTTCATTAAATAATGGTGCGCAGATAGATTTTCAGGTTAAACGTGTTGTTGATGAAAAACGTGACGAGAAATATACAAATCAATACACTGTAAATAGGCTATTTCCGGACGAAAATCCTGTAGATGCATTAAAACGAGAATTATTAACGCTATCAGTGGAAGACTATATGCGGACAGTAAAGGATACAAGATTTCCGAAAAGAAGCGAGATGCGTGAGTTTGGAAAGGTCTATAACGGGACAGAAGATGTATATATTAAGATAAGGGTTGAGCTGTTGGGATTGTATGGAAATACAACTACTTTTGTAATGTCATTTCATTTTGCAGAGAAGGCATTTACTCCAGAAATGTTCCCTTATAAGAAAAAATAGGAGGTGTTTTCATGGACATGAAGATCATTAAAAGTGAAAAGAAAATCTGCCCATGCTGTATGGAAGAACATGTAGTGAAAACCGTTCTTATTATGGATCAGGCTACGTTTAAGAATAGCACAGTAAATTATGAGGCATCGTATTTCTTCTGCGAATTAACAAAAGAACTCTACATGGATGAGCAGCAGATGCAGGACAACGACATCAGATTAAAGGATGCATATAGAAAAAAAGAAGGGCTTTTAACATCAGCACAAATAGGAGAAATTAGAGCAAAGTATGGTATAAGCCAAAGCGATTTATGCTTATTACTAGGTTGGGGTGGTAAAACTATTACAAGATACGAAAGCCACCAAGTGCAGGATAAGGCACATGATACCATTCTTAAGAAAATAGATCAGGATCCAGAATGGTTTTTGTCTCTTTTAAACGGAGCGAAAGCAAATCTATCAACAGAGTCTTATCAAAAATATTTAGCGGCAGCAACCTCTTTATACGAGGAAGATCGAGATGCCTATCTCAGAAAAGCAATTGAAGCGAGCTATGCAAAGTTTCAGGGAAATCAAATGTTTCATGGAAACACAGATTTATCATTGGATAAAGTTGTTGAGGTAATTAGATATTTTGCATCATCAATCAAAGTGACAAGTCTTTATAAGGTAAAGTTAATGAAACTTATATGGTATGCAGATGCATTATCTTATAAAAGAAGAGGTTTTGCAATTACGGGCTTAGTATATCAAGCACTTCCAATGGGAGCTGTTCCGGTGGGACACAATTCCATAATTGACTTAAAAGGTGTTCCTTGTGAAGAAGTGGATATGGGTGAGACATATGCTTATCATTTTTCTCTGAGTGGGCAACAAACTTTTCCCGAATTATCAGATGAAGAGAAAGATATTTTGGATGTAGTAATAGAGAAACTTGGAAAGATGAGTAAGAATGAAATAATAAACTTTATGCATAAAGAGCAGGCATATGTTGAAACGGTACCGAGGGATATTATTCAGTTCAAATATGCTGAAAGTTTACAAATCTGAACAGAAAAATTGTTGATGCGAGGATCATGTAGAGACACATGATCCTTTTATGATTGAAAAAAATGAGGAAGGAGGGGATTTAGATGGCAGGAAGAAAGCCAAAGGTTCACTGTGCGGCAGCTTTGGCATTTTCGTGGCAAAAAAACCAAATATTTTTTCAGCAATGACTTGTCAGGAATCATTTCCCAACCGCACCCCTTCTGTACTCACTGGGTGTCACGTCATAATATTTCTTAAAGAAACGGATATAGCTTCGGACGTCGGAGTAGCCGACCTTCTGGCTGATCGACTGGATCGTGTCGGCAGTGTCGGTCAGCAGCGCGAGGGAACATTCCGTGCGGTAGCAGTTTAAGTACTCGGAGAGCGTTTTTCCGGTGTCGAGCTTGAAGAGTCTGGAAAGATAGACCGGGTTTAAGCTGACGACGTCCGCGATCTGAGGGACGGAAAGCTCCTCCCTGTAGTGCTGCTGGATATAGGAAATTGCCTGGCAGATATAAGTGTGGGCTTCCATGGAGGTTTTTGTTTTGGCATTTAAAAGTCCCTGGATGCAGGAAAAGAAGATTCGGCTGCATTCGGAAGGATCCGCAGCATTTTCCAGCTTTTTGAGGTAAGGGCTCAGCTGGGTGTCCGGAATGTCATCCCCGAAATCAAGCAGCGCCACATAGACCTCGCACAGGAGGATCGTTGTAAGCTTTCGGGCTTCCTGGGTGTTTGCTGTTTCCAGATAGCGGGAAAAAAAGCTGTCGGCGATTTTGCGGGCAACCGTCTGATCGCGGTCGATCAGCGCACGAGAAAGCTGGATGGACAGGTTGGGATCCAGGGAGGAGGTCAGATCCTCCTGATGACCGATGATCATAAAATCCTCTGTTTCCGGAGAAGTGAACAAAAGGTTTCTGCGGGCCAGCTGCCAGGATTTCTGGTAGGAGGGCGATGCCTGTTCACACAATACAATGGAAAAGAAGGGATCAATGGAAAGCGTCTGCTGCATGCGTTGGGAAATAGCGCTGCAGAGGCGCTTTAATTCTGCCGTCAGCTCTGCATCTGCGATGGAGGTATTGAGCAAGATGCAGATATTCTGCCCGTTTGTATGGATGCCGTAGGCTTTGCCAAGGACGGAAAATGCCTCCGAAGCGCTGGAGAGGACAACGAGACGCAGTTGCTCCTTTTTTGCGAAATCCTCCATGCTTTCGAGGGCAGGCATGTGGATGAGGATCAGGGAAAAGAAGCGGTACGGAAAGACCAGACCGTATTTCATATATTCCTGAGGCAGGGCAGTGACATCGACAGAGGCATGGAGGATACCAAGCAGCAGACGCTCCCGGACGAGCTGTTCCTTTTCGTGCAGGACGGAATGCACCTCTGAGACCTGGGCAGTCAGACTGTCCAGGGCAGAGTTTAAGCGGAAAAATTCATCATGATCGTCGGACAGACCGAGGGTGTAGGGCGTGATGCCGAGTTTTTCCATAATGTCATCCACGGGTTTTAACAAAACCATGCTGTAGATAGCAGAAAGTAAAAAGCAACAGAATAGTATAAAAAAGTATTCGCAAAAACGTCTTAAAAGAAAGGGAGTAACTGCTTTGAACTGCTCTGTGGTGGACACATAGTAGGTACACTGCAGCGTATTGGAGTTCTGAACGGCAGGATAGGCATTATAATCGGGAAAAAGCAGGGCTTCATTTTCATCAGCGGACAGAGAAGAATCCCAGCGCTCGTACAGAGCTGCATCCGTGGCATAGATAAGCTGATCGCAAAAGGTAACGACAGCATGATAGCTGTTGTCGTTGTCGGAAAGAAGGGCAGCAGCATCCCTGCGCAGCTCCCGCATGGCATAGGAAATTGTGATATAGCCCTTCGGATTGGAGGAATACAAAGGCAGACTGTGGGCATAGACCACAACCGGTACAGCAGGACGCGGGCTGTAGTAGCGCTCATAAGGAATGTTTACAACCCAGGCCTCCTCCGTGTCCATTTCCGAAAGGATCTGGAGAAAATCCGGGTTATAAAAATCACTGTAGGTGTACATGCCTCCGCTGGAATCGAAAACCCGTTCACTGCGGTCAAAATACAGGCAGATCGTTTCAAAGGAGTACAGCTGTGTGTAAGGAGAAATATCACTGATCATACGGGAAAAATAATCGATGGTAGGATCCGGTGAAACGAGGATGTGATTTACGGAGGCAAGCTTTGCGATAAAAACAGAGCCTACCTTCATAACGGAAAAAGTATTTTCCATATTGGAATAGGCAGCGTCTGCCTTTGCCTCCAGCTGCTCCTTTAACTGTAGGTTGTTCTGCCAGATGCTTAAGAGCGTGGAAACAAAAAACAGGATCGTGGATAACAGTGTCAGAATAAAAAAACAGGAAGAAAAGTGTCTCGAGCGAATGATATTTTTCAACTTTTTCTTTTGCATGGAACGATCGAATGATATCAAAACAATTGCCTCCCTTTGATTGGTTCTGACACCATTATACCGAAAAAATGCACAAAGCAAAAGAAAGGGAGTGCAAAAATGGATAGCAAAAATCCGATGAATCTGCAAAAAATAAAGTCAAAAAGTTGCAAAAAGTCAATAAAGGGGTGATAGATCAAGGCTTTTTTGAAATCGTTATAAATGTAACAAAATAGGTCGGATTTTTTAATTTTTAACAGAGCTGTGTTTTTATATAATGACCTCAGAAACGGAAACAAAAAAACGCAAAGGGGCTGCAGCCACCAGGCGGGCAGCATTTACGGAACAGGACTGTTTCAGAAAAAAAGAGAGGGAGGAAGGTACATGACGGGAAAGAGGGAAAAAACCGCAGCACTTTCAAAGGGCCGACAGCAGGGGGGCCTGCAGAAGGCAGCACTGTATTTCTGGAAGCATAAATATCTGTATCTGATGCTGCTTCCGGCGATTCTGTATTACATCATTTTCTGTTACGTTCCGATGTACGGCGTAACAATTGCATTCAAGGATTTCAATCCGATGCTTGGAATCTGGAAAAGTCCGTGGGCGGGGACGGAAATGTTCCAAAAGCTGTTTGGAATGGAAAAGTTTTATTCCGTTTTCTGGAACACGATCCGGATCAGCCTGATCCGACTGATTTTCGGATTTCCGTTTCCGATTATCATTGCGCTGCTTTTAAATGAGCTGCGGCTTGGAAAGGTAAAACGGGTCATCCAGACAGCGATTTACATTCCGAATTTTATTTCCTGGGTCGTTCTGGGCGGTATTCTGACAAGCCTGTTATCGATGGATTCGGGTATTGTCAACGGCGTCATCAAGGCGCTCGGCTTTGCACCGATCGGATTTTTGACAGATGAAAAGTATTTCGTCGGCACGATGGTCGTTTCGATGATCTGGAAAACGTTCGGCTGGAACACGATTATCTATCTGGCGGCGATCACCGGAATCGATCCGCAGCTGTACGAGGCGGCGACCGTGGACGGGGCGAACCGGTGGCAGAAGCTGTTACATATCACATTGCCGTGTATCCGTTCTATTATTATCGTTGTGCTGATTACGAGAATCGGCGGACTGATGCAGGCGGGCTTTGAACAGATTTTCGTATTGTATCATCCAGGCGTATACGGGACGGCGGATATCATCGATACCTATGTATACCGGATGGGCTTGCAGGAAGGCAAATTTGAGCTGGCGACAGCGGTCGGCTTGTTTAAATCTGTGATCAACTTTGCACTGGTTGTCATTGCAAACAAGACAGCACGCATGGCAGGAGAGGAGGGAATTTACTGATGAGCAGGGAAAAGCCGAAAAAAATCAAGGTTTCTGTCGGCAGCAGGATTTTTGACACAGTAAATCTGATTTTTCTGATTCTGCTGGGGCTGACAACCTTTTACCCGTTCTGGGACTGCCTGGTTGTTTCGTTTTCCTCGCTGAAAAGCTATCTGGCGACGAACATCCATTTATGGCCGGACGAATGGTCGTTTGAAGGCTATGCCTATATGTTAAAAAGCTTCGATCTGTGGAGATCGTATGCGAACTCGATTTTTATCACGGTTGTCGGCACACTGATCAACATGCTGATTACGACGATGGCGGCGTATGTGCTGTCGAAAAAGGATTTAAAGGGACAGCGGTTCTTCATGTTTCTGGCAGTGTTTACGATGATGTTTACCGGCGGAATTATTCCGACCTACATCGTTGTAAAGGATCTGCATCTGATGAATTCGCTGTGGGCGATGATCCTGCCGTCGGCGGTCAACACCTACAACCTGATTATTTTAAGAAACTTCTTCCTGGAGCTTCCGATGGAGCTGGAGGAAGCGGCGCTTTTGGACGGATGTACGGAGATCGGCGTATTGTTTAGGATCATGCTTCCGATTTCCAAACCGGCGCTGACGACGGTGACGCTGTTTTATGCAGTCGATCACTGGAACGACTTTTTCTCGGCGATTATGTATATCAATAAGAAAGAAGCATGGCCGCTGCAGCTGTTTTTACGGTCGATGCTGTTTCAGAATGACGCAGCATATTCCAGCGGCGGAGAAAGCCTGTTTTTATTAGGACAGCCGATGAAGATGGCGGCTGTGATGCTGGCAATTATTCCGATCATGTGCGCGTATCCGTTTTTCCAAAAATATTTCACAGCAGGGATGACGGCAGGCGCAGTGAAGGGGTAAAATATAAAAGGGAAAGAAAGAGGGAACAAAATGAGAAAAAGAAGTAAGTGTGCATTTCTGGCAACAGCGATGGCAGCGACAACGATTCTGGCAGCAGGCTGCGGCAACAGCGCTTCGGGTGGTCAGAACACTGCGGATTCTGCAGAGCGGGTTCCGATCCGTTGGCTGACGACCGGCGACGCTGCGGCAGAAGCAATTCAGGATAACGACCGCATTATTGAAGCGATCAACGAAAAACTCGGCATAGACCTGACGGTTGAAATCGTTCCGGAAGCCAATACGGAAAAGGTCAACGTTGCGATGGCGTCCGGCGATTTCCCGGATGTGGTAACTGGTGCATACGGGACGAGCGCAACCCAGCAGTGGATTGATGATGGAATGGTTATTCCGCTGAATGATTACATGGATTCCTTCCCGAGCATGAAGGCATGGCTGGAAAATTACGAGTGGTCGGCACAAAATGGAAAATATTACGGCATGCCGTTTATTGCACAGTACAGTGTGGCCAATACCCTGATCGTGATGCGTCAGGACTGGCTGGATAATTTGGGATTGTCCTATCCGCAGACGTTGGATGAAATGAAAGACGTCATGCTCGCTTTCACAAACGACGATCCGGACGGCGACGGACAGAACAATACATACGGCTACACGGCAGAAAAGCCGGGACAGTTTGACTGGGTATTTTTCGCATACGGACTACCCTATGCGGACTATTCGCTGGATGAAAACGATCAGGTAATCCCCGTTTTTGAAGATCCTGCGTTTGTAAAGGGCATGACCTACATCAAAGAGCTGTGGGATGCAGGTACGATCGATCCGGAGCTGATGTTGAATGATATGTCTAAAAAAGAAGAAAAGTTCTATCAGGGCAAAGCCGGCATGATGCCTGCACCCCTGTTCCGTCATGTGACCCGTCATGAAAACAGCGTCAGAGAGCTGTTCCCGGACGCTTCGATCTGCTATGATCTTTCCCCCGCAGGTCCGGACGGCGCGAGAGGCTTAAGCAAGCAGGGCAAGAGCGGTATGATGACCTGTATTACCGCAGCCTGCAAGAACCCTGACAAAGCGGCAGCATTTGTGGACTTCATGGTTTCGGAGGAAGGAAATAACCTGCTGCGTCTTGGTATCGAAGGTATTCATTACACCAAGGATGGCGACGAAATCGTCTTCAACGAAGAAGAGCGTGCAAAGGATGCTTTCTCGCCCAATGGCTGGGCGCACGCGCTGGCGTGGGGCTCCTTCTACTGGCCTCTGGAGAGCAACTACATCCCTGTAACCGATCCGAACCGGGAACGTGCGCTGCATACCGTTGATCTTGCGACCCAGTGCCAGGTTCCGAACCTGATTAAGCAGAAAACGCAGGTTGAGATCGAAAACGGCGCCGCAGTGGACGATATTTACACCCAGTACTTTTCGGATATGCTGCAGGGTAAGCTTTCCATCGAAGAGGGTGTAGAGCAGCTGAGCAAGTCCTGGAGAAGTCAGGGCGGTGAAGAGATCCTTGAGGCAGTCAATGCAGAGTATCAGAAAACAAAAGCAAAGCAGTAAAAAGGAAAATCTAATAATATGGAAAAAACAGGGAAAAAACCGAATATTATCATGATTCTGGCAGACGATCAGGGCCCCTGGGCGATGCACTGCGCCGGGACACCGGAGCTTTATACGCCCAACCTGGACAGAATTGCAGAACAGGGAATGCGGTTTGACAGCTTCTTCTGTGCCTCGCCGGTATGCTCTCCGGCGAGGGCATCCATTCTGACCGGGAAAATGCCTTCCGCTCACGGCGTACAGGACTGGCTCAGAAGCGGAAACTTAGACGGCGAGAAATTTGCCGCCCAGGGAAAGGAAAATCCTTATTTCGAGGGCTATAAGCAGGAACGGAAGCCGATTTCCTATCTGGAAGGACAGCCCACCTATACGGACATTCTGGCGCAGAACGGCTATCACTGCGCACTCTCCGGAAAATGGCACCTGGGCAACAGCATCGAACCGCAGCAGGGCTTTCAGGAGTGGTACACCATCGGCATGGGCGGCTGCTGCTATTATCACCCGGACATGGTGGAGCATGGAGAAATCACCGTGTATCATGGGGAATATGTGACAGATCTGATCACGGATCGTGCACTGGAATATTTAAAAGAGCTGGGCGAAGGGGACGACCCGTTCTATCTGTCTGTCCACTATACTGCACCCCATTCACCCTGGGAAAAGGAGCACCATCCTGCAAAGTGGATCGATTACTACGATGGCTGCACGTTTCCCAGCATTCCTAACGTGCCGGATCATCCTGATCTGCGCACCGGCGCGGTATATGGAACCGGTAAGAGGGAAGAAAATCTGCGGGGCTATTTTGCGGCGATCAGTGCGATGGATGAACAGATCGGCAGACTGCTGGATGCAGTAGAAGAACAGGGGCTGGCAGATAATACCGTGATCCTCTTTACAGCGGACAATGGAATGAGCATGGGACAGCACGGCGTCTGGGGGAAGGGCAACGGGACATTCCCGATGAATATGTATGATTCCGCAGTGAAGGTGCCGTTTCTGATTTCCTGGCCGGGGCACATTCCTGCCAATACCGTCTGCAGCGAAATGATAAGCGCCTGCGATCTGCTCCCGACGATCCTGGAGCTGACGGGACTATCAGACAAGCAGCCTACGGGACTTCCCGGAAGAAGCTTTACAGAGCTTTTAAAAGGCGAGCAGAGGGAGCACCGCGACGAGGTCGTGATCTTCGACGAATACGGGCCTGTCCGCATGATCCGGACGAAAGAATGGAAATATGTGCACCGGTATCCCTATGGAAAACATGAGCTGTATCACCTCGTGGACGATCCGGGAGAAGAAAAGAATCTGTACGGTTTACCGGAATATAAAAAACTGGTAACCCAATTAAAGGGCAGGATGGAAAAATGGTTCTGCACCTATTCCGACCCGGCCATCGACGGCGTGCGCTCCGCGGTCAACGGCTCCGGACAGCTCTGCCGCCCGGGTGTGTATGCAATCTATGAGGATCCCTTTGCACCAAATGGCGTGGAATGATTATTCTCAAAAGCTTATGAAATAGCTATAAATAGCATCCACAGAGGATGTATTTGCTATATCAGAACGTCTTATGAAGCAGAATATGAAGGCTTACGAGGTGCTTGCCAAGTAATGCACGAGACTATGATACACAGTTAAGACAAGGCCGGTCAGGGAAAGATTCTCTGACCGGCCTTTTGCAAGCTCATTCATCAGCCGGATGGTTGCCTGTGTCTTTTCAAAGTCCTGCATATCGAGAATTGCATATCTGCCGCGTCCGTTCTTTGTCAGAAAAACCGGAGCACCAACAGCTGTATCACGCAGCACAGTTATGCAGACTGTCAGCGGCAGGAAATGCAGATACAGCAAAATTCACAAAATCCCTGAAAACAATATAAAAACGTGATATGCAATACCAGAAACATTATTTTTAACATGTTAGGATGATAGGAAATATATGAAATACAAAAAAATGATTGATTAAACGGACATGTATACATTTAATAATGATATTTACGAAAAGTTCTTAAATTTTTAATATAAATCTGAAATATTCAATATGCCAATGGTATTGCTTTTGCACAAAAAAAATCCTACAATTTAACTAAAGTGAAAATGTGGCATAAAAACCATTGTGAAACAGAAGGAACAAAACAGGGGGAAAGGAAAATCGGTATGTGGAAAGCGACAATATCACCGGAGAAACGGAAAAAGATAAGAAGATCTGTCAGCTTTTTTCTGAGCTTACTTTTGATACTGGAAATGGTATCGGGAACTGGCATGTTTGCAGAAGGAAACAGAGTGAAAGCGAAGGAAGAAACTCCATATGCCGTATATCTGGATCTTTCAGGAAGCAGCACGGCAGAGGCATTGGCATCCAAAGGGATCTATGCATACGCTTATGACGATGCAGCAGAGGCAGAAGCAGCAGAACCGGTAAAGCTGGAAAAGGCAGAGGGACAGCAGGAGGTCTGGCAGCTGGGTCTGACCCGGAAATATCAGCATGTTGTATTTTGCCAGGGACAGAAAAAAGAAAACAAAAACACCACAGGGGAGCTTACGATAGACTGGTCCTTACAGGCACCCTGCTACCGGCTTCAGGGAGAAGACCTGACCGGGACAGGCAGCTTTTACGGATTGTATACCGTATATTTTGATGGAAGCCAGTACAGCGCGTTCTGTAAGAACGGCGTCAGCGTCTATGCATATGATTCGGAAGAAAGCAGTGCAGCGGATGCGCCTGTTGAGATGAAGCCCTCTGATAAGGGCGATGGAATTTACGAATACTGTCTGGACAGACCCTATGAATATATCGCATTTATGGCCGGGACAGATGGATGGGATTATACGGAAGCGACCACACCGGTTTATACGGAATGGGACTTCCGGGAACCCTGCTTTGTACTGGAGAAGGTGGATGGAGAAGAATCCACAGGCAGCTGGGTAAACCTTCATTATATGATTTATTTCGATGCATCGAAGATCAAAGAGGATCCGGAGTTTTTAAAGTCGGGCGTATCTCTTTACGCCTGGACAGAGCAGGAGGGCGGCAGACAGGAGCTTTCTGCAGAGCCGGTTCGGATGATTGCATCCTCCAAAGGCGAGGATATTTACCAGTATACCCTGGATCAGGCATATGACCATGTGCGGTTTTTCCTGGGCACCTCCTTTGATGCAGCCATCCAAACAGATGTCATTGAAATTGACTGGAACAGTCTGGCAGCACCCTGCTATCAGATGACCATCGAAAGAATCGAAACAGAAACCGAGACGGAAACGGAAACCGAGACCCAGACCGAGACCGAAACACAGACGGAAACCGAAACACAGACGAAGACAGAAAACGAGTCTGAAACAGAAAGCAGACCTCAGACGGAAACTGCTGCAGAAACACATACCACGGTAGAAACCGAGACCAAAGCAGATTTCAAACCGGAAACAGAGACCGGCACAGAGACAAGCTACGAAACGGAAAACAATGTGCCCTCTGCACCGGAAACAGAAAAGGATGCGACAGGCTCCGAAGGAAACACTCCGGACAGCGATCCGACAGCAGAAGCAGCCTGGGAGCAGGAAGCGAGGTGCGAGACTCATTTTTTTCACCTGGAGGTGCTGAGCGAAACGGTTGAGGCAAAGACCGTAGAAACCCTGGAACGGGGAACTGAGCCTGCCACAGAAGGATCCAAACAGGAAAATACAGAAGAAAACAACAAAGAAACTGCATCGGAAAGCAAGCAGACGGAGGAAGAGATCAAACAGACCGAAACAACAGAAACCGGCACAGAGGAGGGCAGTAAAGAAAAAGCCCCTATAAAGGAAACTGTCGGAAAGGAAGCAACAGAAGAAATTCAGCAGGACGGAAACCTGTACGACATGGGCGGCGAAATGAGAAAAGCCAGCCGTGTGGCGAAGGTTGGACTCAGAAAGGCAGCAGGAGGACTGGACTCTAACTATGTATATCTTGATACGACTGGGATGGATTTGAATCCCAATGCGAAGTGGAGTGAAGCAAGTCAGATATACCTTTTTAAAACAGCAGATGGCGATAGATTTACTCCTGGAGAAAAAGTCAACGTTTATGGCAAATACTATTGGAGATGGAGAATTGATGTCAACAGTAACAACTTTGCATTTACCTATAAAAATAAGTGGTCCGAAATTAAGCAAGATGATTATTACAGAACGGAATTAGCAGGTAAGAGTTCTTCTTCTGCTGCTATAAGTTTTTCTGCTGCTGGTGGCATGGTGTTTGCAAACTCTAGTGAATCAAGTGTGTGTGACGAGAAAAAAGCCTACGTCCTCAAAGACATCACTGCAGAAATCGCGAACAAGATGCCTTTATATTTCTATGACTTTACGGGTAAGGTCACAACCCCGGTAAAGGTAGTCTATTCGTTAGACAGCAGCTTCTCTACGGAAACAGCAGGAGCGATGAAATCAGTTGAGATGAATAGCGTTGATGGTTTTCCTCATCTCTATACAGTAGAACTGGAAAAGGCGAAAATTGAAGCAAACCCTTATGTGAAGTTTACAGATGAATCCGGGAAACAACTGGGGAAAATTTACTATTTCGGACAAGACAATACCAATGCAGACCCTGATGTAGTTCCTGTAACCTATAAAGCTGGTTCTGTGGATACCTTCCTGTATGGAGCTACCGAGCTGCAGAACGGCGATGGTACAACAACTACTATAAGCGGCTGGGGCACAACACCGGACAACGAGAGTCTGAAAGACGAAATCCTCTATTTTGATAATCAGCATTTTCCAGTAGATGCAAAAGAGGGAAGTCAGAAGGTAACCCTGCAGATTGGATCAGAAACAGAGCAGGAGCTGAAACCAGATCCAAAGTTTAAAGATAGTTTGTATAGCTATACGTTTACGGACGACGGCACAACCCAGCAGACTGTTTTCACAGTGAAGGATCCCAAGGGCAATATCTATCATTTTTTCTGGACAGATCGGGGCTGTAACCTGCTTCAGGTGACGAAAAAAATAGCAAATGTCACAGGCGAATATGGAACCGGAAAGAAAATCTATTTTGACGCAACCTATTCAAAGCTGAATACACCGGATGGGGGAAATGGTGGACAAAATTCTATCCCAGCAAGTGACGATGCGAAGGTTTATTTTTGTGCATGGAACGAAACCACTAATATGTACCGGCGTGGAGAGATGATAAAAGCAAAGTCCCACAAAAAGGATGGACAGACCTGGGACAATGTGTGGTATGTGCGGATTCCGGAAGATGAGGGATTTAATAAAATTATTTTCTCTGCTGACGCGTTAGATAATGAGAATAGCTTGGTTAACAACTTGTATGGCAGAAGAACTGCTATTCTGACGATTCCGGGTACGAATGAGTGTGGAGGAAAACCCTGCTTCTATGCAGATGCCGGTGATACTGCGGCATACAGTGCTGGTGAATATAGGGGCGGTTACTGGGCTGAAGTATATACGGTTCGGGATGCAGAGAAGTATAAGAAAACCGATGCTGGTAAGGACGTCGATGTAGTGGATATTACGGAAAGTAATTTTTCGGCAAATCCGAAGACTCTGTATGTAGATTCTACCTTCTATGACTACTACACGGATTATGAATTAAACGGTAATAATCGGGATACCTATCCGGGTGAGAATAAGGCAACTCAGCGCAACTGGGTCACATTCCGGCAGTTTGATCAGGCGTTGAGTGATTATTATCGAGAGAAGAATATTTCCATCCCGATCTATACAGGTCATTTTCAGCCGAGTATTGATGATTGGGGTATCAGGTTCGCAGAGATTAGTGGTACATTGAATCTATATGGAAGTGATGACCATAATAATTTCTTTTCCACAAACAACTCTTCAATTGATGTGGATGGAAACAAAGGAAAATATGAATTTGCAGCACAGGGTCTTGTAAATGCGGCGCTTTCCAATGGAACGCTGATGACTGCAGACAACAAGAGTCCAGAGCCCCATTTTGACGAAGCGTTTTTACTGGGAAAGAACAGCAAAAATGCGGTCTTGGGTAAGGTCTATCACAATGTATCATTTCCGTTTAAAAAGGAAAAGGACAGCAATGGAGTAGACTATTGGTGGTTTGACAGTAGCAAAACGACACTTGCGATGCAAAAGGATCCATCCACCGGGGGATATTACCTGAAGAATACAGGGAACCAGGGCTGGGCCCAAAATGTAAACAGTAACGGAACCACTGGAGGAGATAAAGTATCATATGGTTTTTTCCCGTTTAACGAAAACACTACAGCGGCAAGCGGAAAAAATTATAACTATGGATTTGGTACAAAATTAGAGATTAAATTCCGCCTGACAGAGGATGGAACGGTTCTGGGAAATAACAAGGAAAAAGTGCCGATTACCTTTGCGTTTTCCGGAGATGATGATGTATGGGTATTTATTGATGGAAAACTGGCACTGGATGTTGGCGGAGCCCATGGAGAGGTAACAGGAACGCTGGACTTTAAAAATCTGGAGGCAAAAGTAAGTAAGGTAAAGAAAAGTGCGGCGAGCGGAGATGCAGGAGAAGAAGGCACCGATAAAACAACAGGCTTCACATTGAAGGGGGATAAACAAGACGAGCATACCCTTACCATGTTCTATATGGAACGCGGTATGTGGGAATCTAATATGATGATTGCCTTCAACTTCCCGAATGATAACGAGTTTGCAGTAGAAAAACAGGTAGATAAAAGGGAGGTAAATCCCCTGTTTGTCGATTCCTTTGAGGATGCCTCTGTATTCCCCTTTACGATCCAAAATCAGGCGACACACTATGGAGCGAAGGACGTAGAAAGCGGAGCAACGGCAAAAAATCAGACATTTAACAGCTTTGAAAGCAATTCACCAGAATTGACGAAAGGCAGCCTGGATAATACATTTGAATGGGTACAAACCTATCAAGATCGAAGCGGTGTTGCCCACTGGTATGCACCGTTAGAGGATACGACCGGAGAGCACAAAGACTCGAGATTTGGTACTATCCCATATCAATCAATCGGATCTCTAGATGCGTCAACGACGAAAAAGTATCTGGATTTCAAGCTGTATTATGATTATGACGACAATCCAACAGCGAAATGTATTTATCTGGAGCTGGTGGATGCAAACGGGAATAAGACAGGAGACTGGTTATCCGGAAAGCTATACGGAAACACAACTCTTAAGGGAAACGAATGGAATACTCTGACGGTTGACTTAAGCAAATTAACCGCTGAGGCTGGTTTTGATTATAACCAGATAAAATCCATCAAATTTAATTACAGCTATCCCAGACACATATATCTGGATGACTTTGTATTCCGATCCGGCGTGCAGGTAACGCAGCATATCGGATTTGAGGTGGATCAGAGTCAGATTCCGGATTATGGTTCTGCTACATCCGGAAACCTGGTGAAACCAAAGGGTGCAGTCTATTCTCTGAGCGATTCCTCCAGTACGGATACCGGCATGATTGAAGAAGATGGAACCTTTGTACTGGCGGATGGTCAAACCGCAACCTTCCGAAATCAGTTCCGCCGCGGCAGCTACATTTCCGTGAAGGAGGAAATAGATTCACCTGCATTTGATACAAGCTGGAGCCTGTATGAAAACGGACATATAGTAGACAAGGTAACCGGAACAGGAAACAAGGTAACGATTACGCCAGAGCAAAAGGTTTCCAACGTACGCGGAACGCAGATCAAGGATGGCAGAAAAGAGGAATATACGGGGGAGAATGGCAATACTGGATATACTTCGACGCAATGGGCAGATCAAGATCAAAACCAGGATACCATCGTGTTCCGTTCCTACGATAATCCGGATAATGAAACCGGTGTTACAAAATTAAGAGCGGTATTTGTAAATAAAGTCAAGGTTGGTTCCCTTACGATCCGAAAGGAGAAGACGGAGGATTCAGATAAGCTGGAAGGAACCTATCGTTTTCAGATCAAATTTACAAATGTCGCAGGAATGTCCCTGGAAAAGGGAGAGTTCATTACGACAACCTTTACCTTAAAGGAGGGAAAATTCCATACGATTTCAGGAATTCCCATCGGAACAGATTATGAGATTATAGAAGAAAAACCGACAGATGGCACTTCCCTGAAGGAGGTTCTGATCAATAACGAGAAAGCATCATCCTTTAATGCAAAGAAGGGCTCCGTAAACGGTACCATTACAACAGAAACAGCAGATCCTGTCGTGGTATTTCAAAATAGTAATAAACCGACCGGCAACATTGTTGTGACTAAACAATGGGTAAAGACAGATGGCACTGTGATTACGGATCTGAAACAGCTTCCGAAGAGTATTTATTTGCAGCTGCAGAGAAAAGCAAATAAAGATGCGAATTGGGAAGCAGTTGACTATTCCGGCAATATCTCAGGGAAAAAATGGGTTGAAGTTACTCCCAAGTATAGTGGTTCATCCTACGTTTGGTCTTATTCCTTTATGGATCTGGAGCAATATGTGAACAGTGCAGCAGAAGCAGAATCTAAAGTCCCGTGGATCTATCGGGTTATGGAAGTGGATGCCGAAGGAAAGGAGATTGCTTCCGGCGGGACATACACTGTGGATGGAAAAACCTATCGAGTGACCTATTCCATGGATGCTTCGACAGGCAAAACAGATCCGACCTCAGCGGGTATTGACCTTACACCTGCTTCGCAAGAAACCGACAAGCAGCCAACGGTGAATATGACAGTGACCAATACCTATTTGGAAGAGCTGAACCTGAAAATTACGAAAAGGGGTAAAAACACAACGGAAGATTTGCTTTCCGGTGTACAGTTTAAGCTGGAGAAGAAGAATCCGGATGGAACGGGGTTTGAACTAGTCGGTGATCCGCAAACAACTGTTGACGGCATTGCCACCTTTGAAAAGCTCGGTCAGGGAACCTACAGGCTGATAGAAACAAAGGCTGCAAAGGACTACAACCTGCTGGGTGATTCGATCTTAATTAAGATTGATGCGTCGAATCACGTGCAATGGAAGATGGAGAAGGAAACAGATGACCACTGGGAGCCAATAACTATAGAGGGAGACAATGTAATTCCTCTCACCATCTACAACACAAAGCAGCTGATCCTTCCTGCAACAGGAGGATCCGGGTTTGGATTGGTTACTATGGGAGGCATTGCGCTGATGGCGCAGGCAATCCTTATGGGTACATACTTCACGCTGCAATGCAGAAAGGGGGACGATAAGCTTCGTAAAAAGAGATAATACCCCCAAAGGTATGAAACACAGGCTGTTGGAGCAGGGGCTTATGTCCGGCAGCTGCATAAGGAGAAAACCTTAGAAACAAAGTACGGAGCCAAACGTACAAAGCAGGAGAAGTAAAAAATATTTCGGCTGTCCCAAACACAAAAGGACAGCCGGACAAAAAAGGAGAATGGAAACAATGAAGAGAATGAAAAAGCTTCTGACAGGGCTCCTGACCCTGGCGATGACATTGTCGATGATGACAATGACGGCATTTGCGGATGAAGGTGTCACGACTGGCACAGCGACCAAAATGCCGACGATTGATACGGATAAAAAGGGAATAGTTACGATTCATAAGTATACAAGCGGTACTGTTGAGGGAAATAAAGGAACAGGTACGACAGCAGATCGGCTTCCGGATGGTGCAGTGCCTTTAAAAGATGCAGGATTTACACTTTATCAGGTTGTAGATAAAGATGACATGGAGGCGTATTACAAGGCAGATCCAACAGATTTACCGGATGTTTCTGAATATGTAGAGAGTGATGGAACTATTAAGACAGCATATAGTCGTAATGCGACTAGCGAAGGCTTTACTGATGCAAACGGAACTGCAACGTTCTCTGGCCTCGAGCTTGGTTTTTACGTTGTAATTGAAACAACTGTTCCGGATGCTGTTACAACACCTATGAAACCATTTCTGTTATCGGTTCCTATGACTACTACAGATGGCTCGGATTGGTTATATGATATCCATGTATATCCCAAAAATGAAACAGGATATGGAAAGATAAGCTTAGAAAAAACTGGCGTGAACGGTGAAAAAATACCAGGCGCTGAGTTTGCTCTGCAAAAAAAATCTGATACAACTAGTAGATGGATTAATATTACGAAGAAATCCACCGCGCAGGGTGATAATACTGGAGCTGACTTAACTCTTATAACAGATGCAAGTGGTTTAATTATAATCGAGGGACTGTCCAAAGGTGAGTATCGTCTGATTGAAACATCTGTTGGAAATGGCTATATTATGGACGGTGCCACTGCATATGAATTTACAGTAAATTCCGATAAAACAATTACATACAAGGGAGTTGAAAGTGCCAATACCAAGATTGAGGTAACTAACGAACGCCCTGATTTAACAAAAGAGGTTCAGAAGAAAAACGGTGGTACATGGGGAAGGGATGCAGATTACAGCATCGGAGATGAAATCCCTTATAAAATTACTGTAAATGTTCCGAATAATATTACAAAGCTGAAAACATTTACCGTAACAGATACACCTATTAATTTAACAGATGACTTAGCTTCTATTGAAATTAAATGCAACGATGTTGCTGTTACAGCGGATGCATACACTAAAGTAGCAGGGGGAGACGGATTTACAATTAAATTTAATCCCGCTCAGATGGCGGCATATGAAGGACAACAGTTAGTCATCACATATAATGCGACATTAAAGGATACTGCTGTAAACACAACAGTTGGCAATCAGAATGCTGCAAAATTGGAATATTCCAAAAATATTACAACGGATGCTACTGATCCAGATAACCCGAACAAAGATAAAGAAGAAGGAAAAAATACGATCGAGAACAGTACTGTCGTATATACCTTTGCAGTAAAAATTGTAAAGACCGGTGTGGATGGAACTGAAACTAAGCCATTAGCAAATGTTGAATTTGACCTTTATCAGGAGGTTCCTGATGGAACAGAGGGTGCCATTACGGGAACATCTGTACCTGCAGGATTAGATAATACAAAATCCTGGAAAAAGATTAAGACATTAAAAACAGGTACGGATGGTACAGTAACCCATAATGGACTTTCCAATGGTACCTATTATCTGGTTGAAACAAAAACGAATGATGGATATAATCTGTTGAAAAAACCGATTGAGGTAATATTAAATGTTCAATATACAACAATTACGAAAACTGAGTCGGCTTGGGTAGAAGATACAAATGGACAAAAACAGGTAAAGAGCGAGATTACAGAAACTACATTTACTTCCGCAGATTCAACTACTCAACAAGGTATAAAAGTACAGAAAGTTATTAACAAAAAAGGCTTCACCCTTCCCACCACCGGTGGTATCGGTACCTTCGTATTCACCTTCGCTGGTATTGCCATGATGGCAGCAGCAGTGATCCTGCTGATCACCGGCAAGAAGAAAAAAGCAGAGTAATTCAGACAGATAACCTTTTTGTTATCTCTTCTATGGATGCTGCGAAGCTGTTGTGAAGTACAGCTGCAATTTTATCAGCAACGGGTCTGTATCGCGTTTCGTGTGGCGCAAACAGATTCCGGCACAGGACGGGGGTCACGTCCCGCCCTGTGCATCGCTCCTTCAGAACCCCCTTTCCCCCTGAAGGGAGCGATACTGCGGTGATCGCCGTCGGTCTTAGAAACCGGCTGCGGCTGCGGTAATCGGGAAAGAAAAATTTGGGATTTTCTTTTCCGTGTTGTGTTTTCCCATTCCCTTCCTGAAAAGGACATCCGGGCGCTCTCCCGTGCCCTTGGATGTCCACGAAAAAACGGCGCAGAGAAAATGCAAAAGCGGCGGCTGCCGCAGGCCTTTGATCTGTGCCTTTCCTTATAAAATGTCCGGAGGTTACTGCCATGGATAAAAAAAGAGCCTGGTTTATCGCGATATTGTTTTTTTCAGGTCTGTGTCTGACCCTGTATCCCTTTGTCAGCAACCTGATCGCTCAGTCCCATGCAAGTCAGGCGATTGCCGCCTATGATGAGCAGGTTGCAGAGATGGATCAGGAGCAGATCGATGCTGCCAAGGAAGCAGTCCGTAAATATAATGAACAGCTCAATGCAGCAGTGGAAGCCAGTGCCATGCAGGGAGAGGATGGAATCAGTTATCTCGACCTGGTGGATGTGGGCGAGAGCATTGGCTTTATCGAAATTCCGAAAATTGACGTATATCTTCCCATATACAGCGGAACCGGCGAAGATGTGCTGCAGAAGGGCGTCGGTCATCTGGCGGAGTCCTCCTATCCCATCGGCGGTACAAGCACCCATTCCGTGCTGACCGGTCATCGTGGACTGCCCAGTGCGGTTTTGTTCACGGATCTGGACAAGCTGGAGGAGGGTGATGTGTTCTATCTCCATGTATTGGGCGAGGTGCTTGCCTACAAGGTAGACCAGATCAAGGTTGTGCTTCCGGAGGAAACCCAGGACATCGGGATCGTGGAAGGAAAGGATTACTGTACTCTTGTTACCTGCACGCCCTATGCCATCAACACCCACCGGCTGCTGGTTCGTGGCGAGCGGACCGAGTACATCCCGCCGGAGGAGCTGGCAGAACAGAATGCAGTGCATGAAGTACAGTCCCAGACCATCACGAAGCGGATCGTGGATGTATGGCCGTGGCTGGTTGTATCCCTGCTGATCGTGGCAGGAGTGGAGGGCTCCATCTTCCTGTTGATCGTGAAACGGCAAAGAAGCTACGGAGATGTCCGGGAAAAACGAAAGAAAGGCAAAAGGAGCAGTCGGTCATGCAACAAAACAAGGCGCAAAAAGTAATTGAAGAAGTAAAAAAAGCATTTATCGGAAAAACAGAGTGCGTGGAAAAGCTCATGACAGCCATTCTTGCCGGCGGACATGTGCTGGTGGAGGATGTCCCGGGAGTGGGAAAAACAACCCTGGCGCTGGCCTTTGCCAAGGCAATGAATGTGGCGCAGAACAGAGTGCAGTTTACACCGGATGTTTTACCGGCTGATATTACAGGCTTTACCGTATATAACAGGGAAAAGGATGGCTTCTTTTACCGTCCCGGCGCAGTCATGTGCAATATTCTTCTGGCGGATGAGATCAACCGTACCTCTCCCAAGACCCAGGCGGCGCTTCTGGAGGTAATGGAGGAGGGCAGCGTAACCGTAGACGGCGTGACCAGACCGGTACCGTCTCCTTTTCTGGTCATTGCTACCCAGAACCCTGTCGGCTCTGCCGGAACCCAGCTGCTGCCCCAATCCCAGCTGGACCGGTTCCTGATCTGTTTTGGGATCGGATATCCCGATGCCGCAGAGGAAATGGATATTTTAAAAAGCCGCCGGGGCGGAAACGGGCTGGAGGATGTACGTCCTGTCATCAGCAGTCAGGAGCTGATGGAAATGAAAAAAGAAGTCGAAGAAGTGTTTGTACACGATCAGGTATATGACTATATCGTGCGTCTGGCCCGGGCCACCAGAAGCAATGACGCACTGGAGCTTGGGCTGAGTCCCAGAGGCTCTTTGGCGCTTTTGAAAATGGCTCAGGCGAGAGCCTATCGGAAAGACCGCAGCTTTGTGATTCCGGCGGATGTTGCGGCAGAATTTCAGGATGTTGCGGCACACAGGGTACAGCCTGTATCAAGCTCCGGAATGGATAGATTCCGTGCAGCAGCCGTGCTGGAGCGGATCTTAAAGGAGACCCCGGCCCCTGCTCCGGAGAAAGGGTGAAGCCTTGAAGGAAAAAGCAATTTATATAGGGGCGGTGGTTCTGACTGCCGTCTGGGGCGTAGCTGCTCCCGGGGGCTTTGCCCCGTTTTTGCTGGGCTTTGAGCTGCTGCTGGCGCTTTTCATGTGGATTCTGGTTCAGATCCTGGCTGGGAAGGTAGAAATTGTGCCGGAGCCCGGGGAAGAGACGGTTGGAAAGCAAGAGCCCATCGTCCTTCGGGTAAAGCTGAAAAATGCTTCTCTGCTTCCGGCCTCCTGCGTGGCGGTTACCATCGGCTGGCGGGATCTTCTGGATAACAGCACAGGCACTGTGGAAAGCATGGGAATGGCAGGTGGAAAACGGACCGGTGTGCTGGAATTTTACATTCCGGTGCGGTATTCCGGCGTCTATGAGTTTTGGATTCAGTCAGCATCGGTGCGGGACTGGTTTCGGTTATGGTCAAAGAAGCTTTTGGTCACAGATAAAAAAGTGCAGGTGTTGTCCGTGCCTCTGGTACATCAGGCGGAGGAATGGATCCCGTCGGCACAGCTTGCCTCCGGCGGGGATTCGGATCAGCATTCCCAGAAAAAAGGCGGGGACGATGGCTCGGAGGTATTCGAGGTTCGTGCCTATCGGGATGGGGATCCGTTGCAGAGAGTGCATTGGAAGCTGACTGCAAAGACCGGAGAAATGCTGGTGCGGGAATTCAGCCTGCCAAAGCGGGAGGTGCTTTTGCTGCAGGTGGATTTATATCATCCGCCTCAGGAAAAGTGGGATCATTGTAAATTGGAACGGCTGCTGGAGCAGACAGCGGATTTTTGCTGGAGGCTTTTGGCGGCAGAACAGGAATATGAAGTATTCTGGCAGGAGCAGGAGCAGCTGTGCAGGATGCAGATTTCCAAAGCCCCGGAGCTGTGGGTCTTTCTCAAACGGATTTGTCTTACAGCCACAAAAGAGGAGCTGGAGCAGAAGGGAAAGCAGAGTCAAAAGCAAGCTGCCGGGAAAAATAAGTATCCGGCAGAGGGAAGCTTGGAAAAGGGCAGAGGCAGCGGTGTAACAGAGCCGGGAGCCGGCGGGCAGCTTTGGAAAATAGATGCAGAAGGAACAGTCAGGCAGGTGAGAGGCAATGAAGAAAGGGCAGGAGCCGGGACAGCTGGATAAAGAAGCGGTAGGCAGGATTACCTGTCGGATTCTACAGGAAGAAGAACCCGGCGGTATGCTGGTCAAAAAGCTGTGGCGTCTGGCTGGTATGCTGATCTGTCTGCTCTGCCTCACCGGTGGTCTTTGCAGTGCATTTCTCAGTGGCTTTGGAATCCGATATTCTGACCCTGTTTTTTGGATGCTTCTGATTGTCTCGGTGCTGTTCTGGATCGGGTTTTCCAGACTGCCCCTGGAAGGGGTGTATCGGCTCCTTGCAATTTTAGGAACTCTGATCGGCGTAAGCCTTTTGCTGTTGTTGCTGCAAAAGGATGTAATCGCCGGGTATATGTCTGCTGTAAACGGGGTACGCACTCGGTTAAATGAGGCTTATGACGGTACCCTTGCCCTGTATCAGGCGTCGGCATCTGCGATGCAGATGACGGTATTTTTCGGGTTTATCCTGTTTTTGCTGGCAGGGCTGTTATCTGCCGGGATCTGTTATCGGACCAATCCGGCAGTGGTTCTGGCAGGAGAATTTCCGGTGCTGGCAGGAATCGGAATTGCCGGAGGGACACCCTCCTTTTTCAGCTTTTTCCTGATCCTGTTGGGAACCCTTGGAATGCTCAGTGCCGCCGCTGTCAGTCGGGCGGATCAAAGGGATCAGGACAGTGCCCGTCAAGCAAGGCAGATGACAGAGCAGATGAAAAGCAGTGTCAATGTCTGGCTGCTTTTGCAGGCTGTAGTGCTGTCGCTGTTGGCGTTTGTGCTGGTGCGGCCCCTGACCAATACCCTGCTCCAGGCACAGGAGGCAGGGATGAAGACACAAAACGGTGTGCTGCAGGCAGTCTGGCAGCTGCTTCCGGCGGTTTCCGGAGGGAGGCTGAAGCTTTCCGTTGAGGGAGTCGGCGGAGGGGTATCGGATGGCACACTGACAGATCAGGATGGTTTTTATTTTGGAAAGGTACAGGCCCTGAAGGTTACGGTTTCGGAAAAACCCTCAGAGACAGTGTATTTAAAGGGCTTTATCGGTACGGATTATACCGGGACAGCCTTTGAGGAGGCGGACGGGGAAAGCTTTGTGCAGGCAGCATCCCTGTGGAAGCTGGATGGAAATGTATCCCTTGGGGTGGAAAATCTGCCCTTTCTGCGAACCTATTATGCGGAAAATGTGGTGTTTACCGGAGAGGGAGACGATGCAAAGCCGGAGCTTTCGGCAAATGCAGCCTCCTCTGCTGTGACCCTGCAGGTGGAAAATCTGGCGGCAAATCCGAGTTATACCTATGTTCCCTATGGAGCATTTTTAAACGATTATTATCAGGTGCTGGGGGGTGACGGCGCGCTGGCAGGTCAGAGCGTCCAGCAGGATATTTTTTCCTGTTATCCCAGAAAGCAGCTGGAGGAAACCTTAGAGGACTGGAACGAAACAAAGCAGCAGGAAAGCACTCTGGATCAGGCGGAAAGCGCCTATGCCGCCTATGTGCAGGCACATTGCAGCAGCCTGCCGGAAAATCTTGGTTTTTTGCAGGAGAAATTTGATCTGGATCTGGAAACAAAGGAAAGTGCAGATCCAAAAGAAGCAGAAAAAAACTGGGAAAAGATCAAAACCGCAGTGGTTTCTGAGCTGGCAGGAAATTATGAATTTGTCCGGGAACCGGAGGCTGTGCCCGAGGGGAAGGACTTTGTAGAATGGTTTTTAAAGGAATCCAAAGAAGGAAATTCCGTTCATTTTGCAGCGGCGGCCACCATGCTGCTGCGTGCCTGCGGGATGCCGGCACGATATGTGGTGGGCTATGCAGCGCCGGCAAGTCTCTTTAAGGGACAGGAGGACGGCAGCTATCAGGCTGTTTTGGAGGATGATAACGCCCATGCCTGGGCAGAGGTCTACCGGGAAGGAATCGGATGGACCGTAGTGGAGGCGACACCGGGCTTTGCCGCCCTGGTAACAGAAAGCGATGGAGCCTCAGGTCAGAAGGAAGCAGACAGCCCGGACAGCCCGGACACCCCGGGGGAAGCCTTTTATCAGGAGGACACGCCAGAGGCTGAGACCCCCGGGATCGGCAGCAGAATATTCCGGGTGGTGAAAAAAGCACTGGCGGCGGTGGCTTTGACGATAGCTGCCTGTGGGATCGCAGCAGTCATCCGGCGACATATCCTCTGTAAACGACGGAGAAGAGGCAGAAAGGGAGAAACGCTGGGAGAGCAGATCCAAAGGATTTATCGAAGCTTTGCCGCTCTGCAGAAATTCAACAAAAAAAGTGTATGCAGCTGTCAGGAGGAGCGCTTTGCAAAGCAGCTTGGAAAGAAATATCCGGTATTTTCGGAGAAGACAGCGCAGAAGCTGGCAAATATCGTACTGAAGGCATGCTATAGTGATCAGGGGCTGACAAAAAAAGAGTGTCAGTTTGTACTGGATTGCTATGAAACGCTTGCAGGAGCTGTATTTAAGGAGCTGTCACCGGCAAAACGTCTGGTGGGAAGCCTGATCTTTTGTTTTTGGTAAAGTGGAAGGGAGAAGTGCATGAAACGAAAAATTTTGACAATCCTTGCCCTCCTTCTTGGTCTGGCAGGGCTGGGTGTCCTGTTATATCCCTCCGTCAGCAACTGGATGGAACAGGCAAAACAGCGCAGGCAGATTGCGGCCTATCAGGAAGCACAGGCGCAGATGGAGCAAAAAAAGCGGGCTGCCCTGCTGGAAGAAGCCGACCGGTATAATCAGAAACTGGCAGAGCTTGGCATCAGCTTCGATATGCTGGGAGAGGCAGAAAAGAAAGCACTTTTGATTGACGGAAAATCCTATGAGGAGCTGCTTTTGGCAGAGGACAGCGGTGTGATGGGATATCTGGAAATCGAAAAAATAAAGCTGAAGCTTCCCATTTATCACGGAGTATCGGAGGAGGCGCTGGAAGACGGAGTCGGTCATCTGGAGGGAACCTCCCTGCCGGTTGGCGGAGAAACGACCCATGCGGTTCTCTTTGGTCATCGGGGGCTTCCCTCGGCAAAGCTTTTTACCGATCTGGATCAGCTGGAGGCAGGAGATACCTTTCAGATCACGGTGCTGGATCGTGTGCTGGTTTATGAGGTGACTCAGACAGAGGTGGTGCTTCCGGAGGAGTTAAACGATTTGACAGTAGAGTCCGGAAAGGATCAGGTCACACTGGTTACCTGTACGCCTTATGGAGTCAATTCCCATCGTCTTTTGATCCATGGGGAGCGGGTGCAATAGATTGGAGATGCTGCAGCTGCAGCAGAAAGTGAGGAAGAAAATGAAAGGAAGAAAAATCCGGATCAGACAAGGGGTAAAGGGCTGGCTGCTTGCACTGGCCATGGTATTGTCCCTTTGCAGCGGCTGGAAGCAGGACGTCTGTGCACAGCAGAGTCAGAGCAGCTCGTCCAATTTTATGCAGGACGTGGATACGGACAAAAAGGGCTCCATCGAAATTCTCTTTGACACCATGCAGGACGAACCCGTTGCAAATGCAGAGTTTACCCTGTATCAGGTTGCAGCAATGGTGGATCGGGGAGGATATACGGTGCTGGAGCTGACAGGCGGCTTTGAGGGCAGTAACGTGCAGCTGAAAAACCTGACGGCACAGCAGTCTAAGGATGCTTCGACAGCGCTTTTGGAGTATCAGAGAGCAAATCACATTTCCGGGGATACGAAAAGAACAGATGCAAACGGAAAGCTCAGCTGGACAGGGCTGCAGACCGGTCTGTATCTGCTGGTTCCGGGTCAGATGCAGAAATACAGAACCGATCCGTCTCTGATTTCAATCCCGACGAATGTGAATGATCAGTTGTTATATGACATGTCGGTGAATCCGAAGGCCGAAAGGATCCCGGATCCGGTGTATCCGCCGGAAGAATCCGAGGAGCCCCCTACGCCGGAGGTAAAAAAGCCGCCGAAAAAGACAGAGACCATCGTTACACCGGGAATCACTCCGGAGCAGAAAGCACCGGAGAAGCTGCCCCAGACAGGACAGCTGCGCTGGCCGATCCTGGCACTTTCCACAGTAGGAGCAGTATTGCTGTTTCTCGGATGGTGGATCGGTCGAAAAAAAAAAGACTGTTCCAGGGCTCTGATGGGGCTTGGGATCCTTCTGGCAGCAGGAGCAGTGGGGATCTCCGCCTATAATATCTGGGACAGCAGCCGTGCGGAAACTGCGGTGGAGGCGTCTCTGGAGGCCTATGAAGAAGAGCTGACTGCTGTGGAGCAGGAGTCGATTCCTGTGGATGAGAACAGCGGGATGGCCTTTGTGGAGGCAGACGGGCTTTGCTGGATCGGCGAGCTGGAAATTCCGTCCCTGCAGCTTACGCTGCCGGTGGCGGATCCCTGGAGCTATCCGTCCCTGAAAAAAGCGCCCTGCCGCTACACCGGAAGTGCAGAGGAAAATTCCCTGATTATTGCCGCCCATAATTATAAACGGCATTTTGGCAATATCGGACTTTTGCCGGAGGGCGCAACGGTGAAGTTTACAGCGGTATCGGGGGACGTATACGAATATGAGGTAGAAAAGGTAGAAACCTTAAATCCCTATGCAGTAGACGAGATGCTGTCCGGTGACTGGGATCTGACGCTGTTTACCTGTACCTATGGAGGCAGAAAGCGTGTGACGGTCCGGTGCAGCCTGGTTGGATGAACAGACAGAGAGATGGAAAAAAGAAGCATCCGCAGAAATCAGCGGCGACAGGCTGTCAGGGTCGCTGATCTCTGCGGATGCTTTTTGAATCAGAATGTTTTGAGGATTTCAGGGAAATACAATAGAATGCACCCCATGTGAGCATTCTATTGTCATGAATAATAGAATGCACGCCATGCGAACATTCTATTGGCATGAAAAAAAGAACCTCGATCTCTCAAGGTTCTTTCTTTTAATCGGAGTGACAAGACTTGAACTGGTATTTGCAATAAGTGTATATTCCTTGTATTTGCGGGAAATGTTGATTTTAAAGCATTTTTGCAATATATAATAGTATTATAAAAAGTTGATATATATACGCTAAAATACAAAAAATAATCAGTGGTATGACACGAAATATGACACGAATTTATAAGGAATGATACATCGCATCAAAGTGTCCGTTCGTTTTGTCAGACATCTTCTCGCGCTGGTCTGCCATTGCATGGCGGTATACGTTTTTCAAGGTCCCGTCATTTCCCCAGCCGCCGCGTTCCATGATGTAGGCATCAGGCACGCCGATTGCATGCATGATGGATGCGCAGTAATGGCGGCAGTCATGGAAGCGGAAGTGCGGTACTCCGGCGTGCATCAGAACATGATTAAATCGTTGGGTAATCATGTTTGGGTTGAGTTCCGTTACTCTGCCGTTGCCTTTGGGGATTTTGTCTGTAATAAAGGATGGAAAATCTATAAAACGGTCTCCAGCGTATGATTTTGGGGATTTGATAATATATTTCCTGTTTTCGTCAAGAACCATGTTGCGATGCACATGGACGCGTGTTCCAGCTACATCGCTTCGGTCAAGCGCACAGATTTCCCCGCGCCTCATGGGTCCGAAGGCTGCCAGTAGGATAGGAATCTCCATTTCCGTTCCTTTGGCTGCCTCCATAACCTTTTTTATATCATCATCTGTCGGGACATAGAGCTGCGGTCGAACCTTCTGCGGGAGAACGGTGTTGAGCGCAAAATCAGGGCGCGTCTCCCTCAGTACGGCACTGATCAGAGCGTGGTTATCCCGGACGCTCTTCGGGGAGTGTCCCTCATTAAACGCATTGACATGCTTCTGGATATCCTCCTGCGTTATGTCATCTATTCGGATATCTTTCAAGTCGTCATAGTTTTTCTTGGCGCGTTTATATTCCCGGACGCTGGAGGGGGATAGCACGACAGACCTCTTATCGATGTAGGCTTCAAGGGCTGCCTGGAAGGTTAAAGAACGCGGAGCAGTCGTTTTTTTTGAAACTGCATAAGCAGCGGCGGCAGCCTCAGCCTCTCGTTTTCCTGCGGGCTTTGGATTGTCAGATGTAAATGATTTATAATGTTTTTTCCCGCTTTCGTCTGTGTAGTCGTAGACGCGGCATCGCCACGAGCCGGATGGGAGTTTTTTTGCTGTTGCCATAGTTAATCCTCCTTTTTGGGTATAAAAAATACACCTATACAGGTGCAGGAGGCCGTGGTATAATTCTCTTGTTGAGGGATAATTATGCCATAGTCTTCTGACTGGTATAGTTTTCTGAGAATTGCTCCGATGTTACCAGCATCGGGGCTTTTCTATTTTTAATTAAACATAGTAGGGATTTGGCTTGAAAATATAGGAAATAATATCAATTATCCAACCGATACAGAACAATCCGCAAGTAAAGAGATATAAAATCCCCATGCCCACTTTTCCTTCATAAAACTTATGTGCCCCAAAATAGCCTAAGAAAATACAGAGCATCAGCGCTACCCATTTGTTTTTAGGAACAGCAGTGCGGTATCTTGCACTTGCGGTAGCCTGTGCAGAAGATGAAGCGCTGGAGCTTGCTGAGTTGTTGATGATAATATTATCGGGCTGTTTTAAGTCTTGCACCTGCTTCCCACATTTAGGGCAGATTACGCAATCCTTGTCGATTTGTTCTCCACAGTGTTGACAGAATTTTTTCGCAACTGGAGCACCGCAGTTGGGACAGGCAGAAGCCTGAGCTGAGATTTCTTTCCCACATTCGGGACATGTAATAAGTGCCATGATGATTCCCTCCTCTTTGGTTTTATTTGTACGCTATAATAGCGACATGGCTTGTTTCATTCTTAGTTCAATCAGATTGCTTTGATAACCAAGTGATCTTGCAACCTGGTCTATGGTGCAGTCCTGGTATTCCAGCAAAACTTCATCCGATATCAATAATTCCATCGCAAACTTATTGGCTTCGATCTCATTTTTTGAGTTGAGCAGCAGTGTTTTATTTCGAATAAAATAGCAGTTTTCCTTTCTGTGCAGGATTGCGTGCCCGAGCTCGTGAGCCATTACCAGTTGTTTATCGTGGTACGATAGGTTCTGGTTCAAAAAAATGTATCTGTGATTTTTCAGGAACATATAACAGCCCTCATATTTCAGATCGCCGAACTGGTATAAGATATTCAGGCGGTCAGCAATTTCAAAAGGGTCTGATGTGTTATATTTCCGTTTGTAGTAGTTGACAATCTTTTTGATGTCCTGCAATCAGATCACCTACTTTTTATATTTCTTAGGAGTGTATTTCTCCTTGTTGATTATTTTCAGGCGGCGCAGGGCAATTTGAAGCTCGTCGCGGAACAGATCAGCAGCTTCCGGGTCAAGGGCTTCGCCGTTGTAGCTGGCAGGACCATTTTCTCCGGCGGTGAGCTTTGCCATGATGTTGTCAACGTCTTTGGAGATGTCCTTGTTGTCTTTTTCTGTTAATCCATCGTTTTCATCCCATCCCATTAAATAAGAAGGGGAAACATGCCCGACTTTTGCAGCCGCCTCGATCTTATCTGATGGGATGTTAGTTATTATGTTATTTTCGTATTTATATAGAGTTTGCTTAGAAACATTTATTTTTTCAGCAAATTCAACTTGACTTAATCCTAATTGAGTTCTCAATTCTTTGATTCGTTCGCCGACAGTCATAAGAAACTCCTTTCATATCTTTAGTAACTCAATAGTAGCACAAAAATGTTAGTAATGCAATAAAAAATATCTTGACAAGTTACAAAAAGGTGCTATACTGAAAGTAACTTAGAAAGATACGGAGGTGATAAAGTTGATTCGGACAGATGAGTTAAAGGGAGTGATTGCCAAGAATGGTTATTCTCAGTCAGATGTGGCTGGAATGATTGGAGTTACGCCGAAAACGTTCTATGAAAAAATGAAGATTGGTGTTTTTGGAAGTGATGAGATTCAGATCATGATTGAAAAACTTCATATCAATGATCCTATATCTATTTTTTTTGCTAAAGAGTAACTTTTAAAGATACCAATAAAATTGATTCAGAGGAGGTGGAACGCGTGAACATCCATATTTTGCAGATAGATTCAAGAATCCTGGTGGAAGTTGATGGGGAGGTGTTGCCGGATATTTTTTCTGGATATGAATTAAAAAGCTCCAGCTGCGGTGAGCAAGAGCTTTGGTTATCTGTGCGAGGAACGATTAGTGAGGCTGTGTTGTCAACCAGCTTATCAGCGCCGACGAAATAGATCCGGTGATCCATGAGTTGCGTTCCATGATTTCTGAAAAACGCGAAAATAGACCTTTTGAGACAGGAACTTGATTATTAACAATCATCTCAAGTAGATTGATGAGTTGTTTTAAATCTTCCTTGTCAGGAGAAGATGAGTTTTCAAGCTGTTTTTTTGCATTTTGAATGGAATCGTTATAATTCATGTTTACAACGGACTGAGTGCCGATAACAGAACCGGTTGCAGTTCCTATATTGAAAATTGTAGAAGCGGGAGCAGAAGATTCTTTTTTTGCTTGAGCTTCGGTTAAATAAAAAATTTTATACTGTTGGAATTCATTGAAAGCAAAGTCGGCTATTTTGTCTTTCACGAGAAAACGGTCATTAGCGGGATTGACTAACCAGTCGCCAATATTGACATCGGCATCTTGCAACATTCCGATATAAGGTTTTTGGGTCGCTTTTTCATGATTGGGAAGTCCTAAAGCTGTAGAAATAAATTCCCCATTGCGTTCGATGCGGAATACAGTTCCCCTTGTCGTAATGAATTTTTTTGCAATGCTCATAAAGTAATTTTCCTTTCAGTAAACTTGGCGCTGCAACGCCTGTAGGTACAGTATAGGAAATTCGTACAGGAAATACAAGAAAGAGGTGAAACACATGGATGAAAAAGAAAAAAACAAGGCAGTGGACGAAACTCCAGCGAAGATTTTACAAGATGCAATTGAGGCTTCACTTTCGCAGCCTCAAGAGCATTCTTTGGTATTACCCCTAACGATACCAGACCTGTCACAACTACTTGAGCAGAAAGATTTGCAGATAAAATAATAGAATTAAGAGCCATTCTTGAATAAAGCTGTTCTTCTGTCATGTCAGTTGTGGTTCCGTTGAATAATTGTTCTTTGATGAGTTCTTTGCTTCCATCAAAAGTATTCGCAATTTCAGCGGAAAAAAGTTCGCACAATTCAGTAGTAGTCATTGGAGTTCCCCTTTCTTCCGTACTCGGCTCTGGGAGGAGCCTGTGGGTACATTATAGGAATGGAGAGAGGAAAGGACAAGTGGAAAATAAGGCGAGCATCTTTTCCAAACAGAAGATGGGAGGTGAGAGACAATGAACAATTTAAAAATTTTTGAGAATGCCGAGTTCGGGCAAATACGAACAGCAGAAGTTGACGGAGAACCTTGGTTTGTCGGGAAAGATGTGGCAGAGGCGCTGGGATATGCTGAACCGAGAAGTGCGGTATCCAAAAAAGTTGAAGAGGTAGATAGAGGTGTTGCCGAAATGGAAACACCTAGTGGAAAGCAAAATATGACCATCATCAACGAGTCCGGCTTATACGCACTAATCTTCGGCAGCAAGCTCGAATCAGCAAAGCGCTTTAAGCACTGGGTAACATCTGAAGTGCTTCCGGCTATCAGAAAGCATGGGGCTTATGCAGTAGATGAGCTGTTGAATAATCCAGAAATGGCTATCAAGGCTTTCACTGCTCTGAAAGAGGAGCGTGAGAAAAACAAGAGGCTCCAGACGGACGTTGACCGCATGAAGCCAAAGGAAATCTTTGCAGACGCTGTATCTGCCAGCAAGACATCTATTTTAATCGGTGATTTGGCAAAGATTCTGAAACAGAACGGCATAAACACGGGGCAGAACCGGTTGTTTGAAACGCTGCGGAAAGATGGCTATCTGATTAAGCAGAAGGGAAGTAACTGGAATATGCCGACGCAGCGGGCTATGGAAATGGGGCTGTTTGAAATCAAAGAATCCACTCATATAGATGGGAATGGATGCAATGTTACCACGAAAACGACAAAGGTGACAGGAAAAGGGCAGCAGTATTTCATAAACCGTTATTTAAAAATCGGATGAAAGAGAAGGAGAGGAAGTATGTACATACCACCATTTTGGTGCGGAGTAATAGTAGGGGCAGCGGTTGAGCTTACTCTACTGATAATAGCATCCGCATGGTACAGCAAAAAGAAAGGGAGGAGGTAAGAGCGATGCCGAAAACAAAAGCAATTGGGATTTATGCAGATCGCAAAGAAGCTGTGCGGCGGGTCATCAATGTTGGACTGGCACGCAGCGGGCTGACAGGAAAGGACCTTTCCCGCCGGAACATAATCAATATAAATACCCTCGCAAAAAGAAAGACAGAGGGCGAAACAATCCGGCTGGGAGAAATATGGGCGCTGGACAAGGTGCTGCATTTTACAGATGACGAATTATTGCAGATGTTCGGGAGAGGAGAAACTCATGGATGAACAGAGAAAGATCGACAAGCTTTATGAGCTGCTGGAAGAAAAAGAGCGGAAAAAGGATGCCGAAGCGGCTGTGGCGCTGAGGTGGGCAATATTCGAGTTGGAGAACAGGAGGTGAAAGTGAAGATGGACAAGTCTGATGTGTGTCTGATGACCGGATCTGTGCTGATTACGGCAGCGCTGATTATGTGGGAGACGTTTGGCATGATGATCACGCCGACGGTACTGACGGTCGCCGCCGCCGGCTGCTTTGTGGCAACAGTGCTGTGCGCGGCACGCGAAGAAGAATTAAGAAGCCGGAAAAGAAAAAGGCGCTGAACCGACCAAAGTACCAGCGCCAAAGAAAAAATATTACGCCTTTAGTATAAGGCGGGAATGGAGAGAATGCAATGATTAAATCAGAAAACGGAGAAGTAACCATAAAAGGATCGGGCTGGGATGTCCTTGTGGATTTTTCAGTGGCATCTGCAGCTGTGACCGAAACGCTTTTAAATAGTGGCGTTCCCAAAAGAACGGCAAAGGATGTTTTGCGGAAAGCGCTGAATGTGGGCATGAAAGAAGCATTTGACATAAAGCGTGAGACAATGCCGGAAATGGATGAAATCGAGAAAGCAATGGATGAGCTTTTTGAGAGATTTCAGAGATGTCTGAAGGAGTGACATGTATACAGGTCAGAAATAATCCGGAGAGAATGCAAGCCCGACAATAGATATGAAAGCAAACGCGCAAAAGCGCATGAAAAGAATTATGCAGGCAATGCAGGAGACTGAACAGGAGGTAAGAGAAGAAAATGAGTACATTGTATGAAATCACAGGACAGTATCTGGAACTGTATAAAATGATGGAGTCCGCGGACAATCTGGAGATGAAGGTCATCACAGACACGTTGGACGGCATGGACGGCGAGCTGGAGGAGAAGGCGGACGGATATGCAAAGATTATGGCGGAACTGGATGCGGAAGCTGTGAAGTTTGAAAATGAGGCTGATCGGCTGGCAGCGCGCGCAGAGCAGTTGCACAACCGGAGCAAGGTGCTGAAAGACCGTTTGAAGGCAGCTATGATCCTTTGTAATCGGAAGAAGCTTAAGACGGACTTTTACTCGTTTGCAATCTGCAAAAACGGCGGCGTCGCTCCGATGGAGGTGGATGAGATGGCGGTCCCGGACGATTATATGAAGAAGATTCCGGACATGTCAAAAATCCGCGAGGCACTGACGGAAGGAAAGGTACTGCCGTTTGCAACGTTAAAAGAACGAGGGGAACATCTGAGGATTAAATAAGGGAATACAGGAGGAAGAAGCATCAATGAGCCATGTAATATGCATTGCCGGGGAATCCGGCACAGGGAAAACAACGTCCATGAGGAAGCTTGACCCAGATACAACTTTATATATCGACTGCGATAAGAAAGGATTGTCCTGGAAAGGATGGAAGGCTGACTTCAATGGTGCAAACAAAAATTATCTTGTCACAGATTTCCCACAGGTTGCACTCAATGCGCTCCGCAAAGTCAATGAGCAGGAAAATATGAAACACATCAAGGTTGTGGTAGTAGATACCATTAACGGCCTGATGGTTGCAGATGAGATGCGGAGGGCTAAGGAAAAGGGGTACGACAAATGGCAGGATCTTGCCCAGAGCATTTATGACCTGATCGATTATTCGTTGACGATGAGGGATGATGTAACAATCGTGTTTGTGGCACATACCCAGACGGATCATGACGAGAATGGGTATATGTTCACTCGGATCAAAACATCTGGCAGGAAGCTGGACAAGATTACGCTGGAGAGTAAGTTCTCTACGGTGCTTCTAAGCAAATGCGTGGACGGTAGATATGTTTTTGAAACACAGGCAAATTTGTCCACGGCAAAGAGCCCTATGGGAGCTTTTGCGGACAGGGAGATCGACAATGATATTACCGCGGTGATTGAAGCACTGCAGGAATTTTAAAGGAGAAGTAAGACGATGAAAAAATGGAATGGTTATGAAGATACACAGGCTTATTCTGAGAACGAGAAACTGCCGGCAGGTGGGTATGTTTTAAAAATTCAGAACGTGCGTCTGGACGAAGGGAAGAACGGGAACAGCGATGTGCTGGTAATCGCATTTGATATCGCAGAAGGTGAACAGGCAGGATTTTATAAGCGTAATTATGATGCACAGACGCAAGAAGATAAGAAATGGAAAGGGGTCTACAGACTGTATTGTCCAAAGGATGATGGTTCCGATCAGGATAACTGGACGAAGCGCCGGTTTAAGACGGTCATGGAGGCATTTGAAACTTCTAACGAGGGATATCATTGGAACTGGGATGAGAAGACCCTGAAAGGCAAGATGATCGGCGGACTGTTTAATAACAAGGAATACGACTTTGGCGGCCGGCACGGGTTCTTTACAAACTGCCACAGCCTGACAGATGCGCAGAGGATCCGCGATGGAAAGTTTACGATCCCGAAGGACACGCTGCTGAAACCTGAGAAAGGTACCTATCCGGCAGGTGTCACACCTGGGACGGATGGTTTTATGAATATTCCGGACGAGATTGATGAGGAACTCCCGTTCTAAAGGAGGCCGGAATGAATCATTTTGAAGTAGATGACTGCCTGCGTTCCATGGTAATACTGGTGGATACGCGGGAACAGGATACAAAACGGGCGAGGGAGCGGTACGGCCGCTTCCCCTGCGATTATGTTAGACAAGCTTTATCTTATGGCGATTATGCTTATAACTTCGTTCTGCCGGACGGAAAGCGCTTTTTAGAATATTCCTCGCATGAGGTCATATCTCCAATCGTAGTAGAACGGAAGATGAACCTGGATGAGCTGGCAGGATGCTTTACCCGGTCGAGAAAACGTTTCGAAGCAGAATTTGCCAGGGCAAAGGAGAACGGAGCGAGGATTTATCTGCTGGTGGAAAATGCCACCTGGGAGAAGCTTTTGGCAGGGAAGTATCGCAGCCAGTACAATCCTGCTGCCTTTCTAGCTTCCATCCTTGCATGGCAGAACCGCTATGACCTACAGCTGATCATGTGCAAGGAGGAAACGACTTCGACTCTGATTTATGAGATCCTGAAACGGGATTTGAAAGAGCGGCTGGAACGCGGAGAATTTGACCTTCCGGCAGAGGATGGAGCATGACAAGGGAAGAGATTAAAGAATCGGTATCTATGCAGGAAATCCTGCAGCACTGCGGGATGCCTGCTCCAAACAGGGCAGGGTTCATCCCGTGCCCTTTCCATAAAGGCGACAGGACACCTTCCATGAAGATTTATTCCAAAGATTACCATTGCTTTGCATGTGGGGCAAACGGGGATATTTTTACGTTTCTGGAACAGTATGAGGGCATCTCGTTTCGGGAAGCGTTCCTGGAGCTGGGAGGGGAATATCCGGATGCGAAAAAGGAGAGCTGGTTTGCACGCCGCCGGCGTCAATATGAGCGTCAGAAGCGGCAGGAAACGGCAGCTGGCAGAGCGCGGGCAGAAGAAGCAGAGAAAGAGATACTGCGCCGGACAATTAGGCTTCTGTGGACGTGTGTGCGCCTGTTTGAGCCATTGTCGGACGCATGGTGTGATTCTTATAACCAATTACAATTTGCAGCGTATAAGCTGGAATATTTAAACAGGAAGAGGTGAATACAGATGCAGAGCATCGCTTCCATGACTGCATCAGACGTGATTTCGGATGCGGTGCTGGATGAAGTTTTTTCAGAAGAGGATGAAATACAGAAGGCAAAGCTGCTTTTGATGCTGGAAGACAAAGCGACAGAGCTGGGGGTGAAGTCAAAGTTCCGGGCAATGGTTGCTGCTTACAAGCGTGTGGAAAAGCAAATGCGGACAGCAGCCAAAAGCAATACTGCAGCATCCCTGGATAACTGGACGAACTTTGAAGGACCCTATGACCGGATGTATTGCGGGGCATGGATTGCCAGGGAAGACGGGGTGTGGGTGCAGAATACCGGAACCATGGATGTACAGGCCTGCTATCATCCGATCCTGCCGATAGAACGGCTGAAAAACCTCGAAACAGGAGAAGAGCAGATCAAGCTGGCATATAAGCGAAATGGCCAGTGGGATGAAATTATCGTTCCCAAAACGATGGTAACATCGGCAAATAAGATCGTTGCGCTGTCAGGAAGAGGGGTTGCGGTGACGAGTGAAAATGCAAAGCTTCTGGTGCGTTATCTGGCTGACGTGGAGAACATGAACGAGAAATATATTTCCGTGCAGTATTCCAGTTCTAAACTTGGATGGGTCAGGAATAATTTCCTGCCATATGATACGGATATTATTTTTGATGGCGATATCCGTTTTAAACCGATTTTTGAATCGATCCGGTTAAAGGGGAGTGAGGATACCTGGTACCGTCATGCGTCAGAGCTGCGCAGATCCGGAAGAATCGAAATAAAAATGATGCTGGCTGCATCCTTTGCCAGCGTGCTGATTTCTCCGCTGGGAGGGCTGCCGTTTATCGTGGACCTCTGGGGCGAAACCGAAGGCGGAAAAACCGTGACACTGATGCTGGCAGCGTCGGTCTGGGCAGATCCGGATGAAAGCAATTATATCGGGGACTTTGAAACTACGGACGTTGCCCTGGAAGCACGCGCAGATCTTTTGAACAGCCTGCCGATGATTCTGGATGATACCAGTAAAGTATCGTCAAGGATCCGGGACAACTTTGAAGGCATGGTATACGATCTGTGCTCCGGAAAAGGTAAGTCCCGTTCCAACAAGGAGCTTGGAATGAGCAGGGAAAACAAGTGGAGGAATGCGATCCTGACAAATGGAGAGCGTCCCTTATCGTCTTATGTGACGCAGGGCGGAGCGATCAACAGAATTCTGGAAATTGAGTGTGGGGATAACCTATACCGTGATCCGCAAGAGACGGTTGAGACGTTAAAAAAGAACTATGGATATGCCGGAAGAGACTTTATTGATGTGATCAAAAATATGGATCCGGCAGAGCTGAGGGAGATGCAGCGGAAGATCCAGGCAGAGATATATGACGATGAAAAGATGCAGAAACAGAGCATTTCCCTGTCTATCATCCTGACTGCAGACCGGATTGCGACAGATTATCTGTTCAAGGACGGTCAATACCTATCCCTAGAAGAAGCAAAAGAAGTGCTGGTGGACCGTGATGAGCTATCGGATAACGAGCGCTGCTATCAGTACATATTGAGTGAAGTAGATATTAACCGGGCGAAGTTTGACCCGATGAGCAATACAGCGGAAAAATGGGGAGTGATCGAAAAGGGATATGCGATCATCTACAATAATGTGATGGATTCCATATGCAAAAAGGGAGGATTTTCCAAGAAATCGTTCCTGAACTGGGCAGGACGGGAAAACCTCCTTCAGACACAGGCCGGAAACATGACGAAGTTAAAGAAAGTATCCGGCACGGCTGTGCGCTGCGTATGGCTGAAAATGGAACGGGATAGTGCACCGGAAGAGGATAATTTTGTCAGCATTGATGACCTGCCGGAGTGCGTTCAGGAAGAGCTCCCGTTTGACTAAAAGGTAACAGGTAACAAAGGTAACAGCGACTTTTTACATGTATATACGAGAAAAAAATATAAGAAAGAGAAGAATTGAGATATTTTTCAGCCTATATAGGAGGTACAAAATTTACTGTTACTTTGTTACTGATATCCGAAAAGCTTGTATGTATGTGGTCTTGTGCGGTTACAGAAAAGTTACATAGCTATTTTAGAGGTGTTACATAATCAATATTTTGTTACACGGAGAGAATCAATGGATGAAATGAAGGTAATCTATCAGATCCAGACAGAAATATGGCATCTGTTTAAGAAGTATGGGACAGATCGCCTGAACGATGCCGTATGGGATAGATTGTTAGATGAGGGTAATCAACTGCATAAAAAATACAGGGCAGTCAACCCGGACATGGGACAACTGTTCGAGGATATGTACATAGCCCTCAGAAAATATTACCAGCGGAGGGAAACGACTGATGAAATCTAGGAAGGAAAAAAAAGAAATCCATATCTGTCAGGCATGCGGTAAGGAAATCATGTTGGATGAGGCGTGTGAGTATGCCATGACAAAAAGGCGGACAGAATTATGGTTTCACAAACGATGTATTGAAAGGGGAAAGAGATGAAGACGGTATTATTTATCGTGGCTTTGTTGGCCTTAATCGGCATCGGCGCGGCGGTGCTGTACAAGATTGGAGAGACGATCGTGGAAATGCAGGATGCGACCAACTGCGGAAAGCCGGCCAGGAAGGAGCACGAGGATGGACGTACTGAAAAGAGTAAACCGTGAGCTGGATCAGGAGATGCGTAAGCAGGTCGATCTGATCTACAGTGCGGCGGCAATCGCCTTTGCCCGGTACTGGGATAAAGGATGGGGGCCAGAACGGATCCGCAGGATTTTTGATAAAACGCTTGAGACGTGGAATGAATGCGGAGCCACAAACCAGATCAGCATGATCCAGATGCTGGAAAATGAATCGGGTATTGAGCTGAGGATCCCTGAGACGGATAAGGGCTGGCGGGAACTGGCGTACTTAAATGCAAAGATTAACGTCGGCAGGATGTCCAAAGCGCAAATGGTATACATGCGCCAGCGGCAAAAGAAATGGATCGGCGCAATGCTGATGGCGTGTCTGTTTCTTTCTTTACATCGCAAGTATGGCTTTGGAAAAGACAGGCTTGTGCGGCTGATGGGGCAGATCCATGAAATCGAGGCGGAATATAATTTTGACAGAAAGAAGTTGGTTGCAGCCTGCCGAACGGAGGCGAGAGTGAATCTGCAGCATAAATTTGGAGGATGATATGAATAGACTGACAGAAAAAGACGGCCAGGGAAATTGGAGGGTAAAGGGAATACGCTGGGAACAGCTCCATGAGGGGCAGGTTATTACGGGAGAACTGCGGGAAAAGCTGTATGGAGCACTTTGGAAGCTGATGGAGTATGAAGATACAGGGCTGAGCCCGGAAGAAGTTGAGAACTTGAAAGAAAAATGCAGCCTGCTTGGAAGAAAGGATGCAGCTGATCTGGATCCGACGCAGGAGAACACCTCCTGCAGCTGGCAGGAGCAGATGGCAAGCACGTTTTTGGGGGATAGCCGGCTATGAGGGATTTGATAATAGATTGTTTCGCAGGAGGCGGCGGAGCAAGTGTGGGAATTGAGATGGCATTGGGGATACCGGTTGATATTGCAATCAACCATGATCCACAGGCAATCCGCATGCACAAAGTCAACCATCCGGACACGCTGCATCTGACAGAGGACATTTTTAAGGTTGACCTGCAAAGATGCGTAAAAGGGCGTCATGTTGCGCTAATGTGGGCATCGCCAGATTGCACAAGCCATAGTAAGGCAAAAGGAGGACAGCCCCGAAAAAGTGGGCTGAGAATCCTTCCGTGGGCGGTATACAAGCACGCAAAAGCAATCTTGCCTGATGTGATTATCATGGAAAACGTGGAAGAGATTCAGCAATGGGGACCTCTGGATGAAAACGGGCATCCGATTAAGGAGCGCCTGGGCGAGGATTACAAGAAATTTATATCTGCCATGAAGGGGTTGGGTTACATATTCGATAGTAGGGAACTGGTGGCTGCTGATTACGGAGCACCGACAACGCGGAAACGCTGGTATGCAATCTTCAGAAGAGATGGGAAAGATATTATCTGGCCGGAGCAAACACACTTTAAAGATTCGGAGCCAAAGTGGAAGCAATGTGGCAAGTACATCGACTGGTCTGATTTGGGAAAATCTATATTTGATAGACCCAAACCGCTGGCAGAGGCCACGCAGAAACGGATTGCAAACGGAATTAGAAAGTACATCCTGGAAAGCAAGCCATACATAGTTCAGGACAAAAGAGCGGCGGCATTTATCATCCAGTATCACGGGGAGCAAAAGGCTGGGGATGCCAGAGGACAGTTGTTATCAGATCCGATCAAGACTATAGATACCAGTAACCGATACGGACTTGTCACAGCGTTTATTACAAAGTTTTACAAGAGCGGCATTGGGCAAGGATGTGATGAACCATTGCACACGATAACGACATCGCCAGGGCATTTCGGATTAGTTAGCGCATTTCTGATTAAGTATTATGGTTCTGGCGGGGGCTGCCAGACAATAGATAGACCATTAGATACAATTACGACAAAAGACCGATTCGGACTTGTGAACGTGGTGTTGGATATTGATGGAGAGAAATATATAATCAAAGACATTTTTTTGCGTATGTTGAAGCCGGAAGAGCTGAAGCGGATGCAGGGGTTCCCGGATGATTATATAATTGACCGCGATATAGATTGGAAGCCATATCCGATTAAAGAGCAGGTTGCAAGGATTGGGAATAGTGTTGTGCCGGTTATGGCAGAGGCATTAGTTAGTGCAAATTGTGAAAAATTGAAAATCGGGAGCAGGACTCCAAATCTGAGAATAAATGACAGCGAAAATCAACTGAAATTTGCTTAAGTGAGCATTTAGCGGAGGATTAAAAATGAAAGGGTTTTTGAAAGATGGAAAAGATTATGCACCTTGTGGAACGTGCAAATATAGAGGGAAGATGACTGTTGAAGCACCTTGTTATGATTGCATTGACACAATGGATTTAGCTCTTCATAAACCAAATTATGAAACTGAATTTGCAAATTATGAGAAATCAGATTCTCAATAAAACTGATATTTAAGCAAGCAAGTGGATGAGAAAGAAGGTGACACCGATGAATAAGAAACTTTTATCCGACTACATAGACGCCTGTGAGCTGATCCGGGAGACCGAACAGCAGATCAGGCGACTGCAGGCGAAGCAGAGCGAG